>Ga0136642_1000036_pt1 | contig 87250 bp, 82 predicted proteins | sample LowCatLa1302831Y_FD_115313 | JGI IMG/M metagenome (GOLD analysis project Ga0136642, IMG submission 115313) | Freshwater microbial communities from Lower Cathedral Lake, Yosemite National Park, California, USA - 13028-31Y | ecosystem: Environmental > Aquatic > Freshwater > Lake ... | reverse complement strand
CCGCGTAAGTTGGCTCCGCGTAAGTCGGCTTCGCTCAGGTCGGCCGAGCTCAGGGATTGTCCGCTCAGGTCGGCACCGCTCAGGTTGGCTCCGCGCAATTGTGCGAAGTCCAGGTTGACGCTTCTCAGGTCGGCACCGCTCAGGTTCGCACCGCTCAGGTTGGCATGTCTCAGGTCGGCACCAATCAAGTCGGCATCGCCCAGGTCGGCATCGCCCAGGTCGACACCGCTCAGGTTCGCCCCGCTCAAGTTGGCATGTCTCAGGTCGGTACCATTCAGGTTGGCTCCGCTGAGGTCGGCTCCGCTCAGGTCGGCTCCGCTCAGGTTGTGACCACTCAGGTCGACACCGCTCAGGTCGACACCGCTCAGGTTCGCACCATTCAAGTCGGCACCCCACAGAGCGGCTCTGGTCAGGTCGGCACCGCTCAGGTTGGCACCAATCAAGTTGGCACCGTCTAGGCTGGCACTATAAAGACTCGCACCATTCAAGTCGGCACCGCTCAGGTTGGCACCAATCAAGTTGGCACCGCTCAGTCGGGCACCGGGCTCTATTTGGTAGCCGTTAACTTTCATGGATTAATTCTTACACCCTTTAACTGCCGGCCGCGCAACTGCGCTGCGCACGTGGATTAGAACGACCTAGTGGCTTCGCCCGAACCGTGCCTCTGTCCGTTGGGACAAGCGGCACCGCTCGGGTCGGCTTCGGTCGTGATCAGATAACCGTTACCCAAAAGACACCGCTAGGAAGGTTTACGCCCGTGTCACTCTTTGCGCCCTGCGTACCGGTCCAACTCCACAAAATTAGGCTTCCGGTCTTGGGTGTTACCAGTGGTATTGCGTGCGACGGGTAACAATTGCCAGCCCATAAGTTCGTGATGCACGCGGCGCTCTGCCGGAGAGTTAGGGACGTAACGAATCCGACGTCCACGAACTTCCCGACTTGCTCGCTCGTCACCGGCGAGGACTACTAGTGGCAGAAAGGTTCTAGGGCCAGACGGGGTTGTCGGCACCACGGTCGGCGAAGTCTTCGACCATGTTGTGTGCGTCGTCGTCGTGGTACTGCACCGGAGGCGACTTCATGAAGTAAGCCGAGGGGCCCATGATGGGTCCACCGACGCCACGGTCCATGGCCACCTTGGCGCAGCGAACAGCGTCAATGATGACGCCCGCCGAGTTGGGTGAGTCCCACACTTCGAGCTTTAGCTCCAAGTTGAGAGGAACGTCACCAAAGTTGCGGCCCTCCATGCGGATATAGCACCACTTGCGGTCCTTCAACCACGGCACGTGGTCGCTCGGGCCGATGTGGATGTCGTCGGCCGACATGTTGGAGATCTCCAATTGGGAGGTCACGGCCTGGGTTTTGGAAATCTTCTTGGACTCGAGTCGGTCGCGGTCGAGCATGTTCTTAAAGTCCATGTTGCCACCCACGTTGAGCTGGTAGGTGTGGTCCAGGGCGAGGCCGCGGTCTTCGAAGAGACGGGCCAGGACGCGGTGGACAATAGTGGCGCCCACCTGACTCTTGATGTCGTCGCCGATAATTGGCACGCCGGCGTCACGGAACTTGGTGGCCCAGGTTGGGTCCGAAGCGATGAAGACGGGAATGGCGTTCACGAAGGCGACGCCCGCGTCAATGGCGCACTGGGCGTAGTAACGCTGCGCGTCCTCTGATCCGACGGGCAGGTAGGAGACGAGCACGTCGGCCCGAGCGTCACGCAGGGCCTGCGCCACGTCGACGGCCTCGACCGGAGATTCTTCAATGGCGGCACGGTAGTACTTGTTGAGGCCGTCCATCGTGGGGCCTCGCTGAACCACGACACCGAGGGCACCGACGTCGGCGAACTTGATGGTGTTGTTCTGACCACCTTCGATGGCCTTGCCCAGGTCGTTGCCCACCTTGGAGGCGTCGACGTCAAAGGCGGCCACGAATTCGAGGTCACGAACGTGGTATCCACCCAGCTCCACGTGCATCAGTCCGGGGACGTGGTCGCCGGGCGTTGCGTTGTGGTAGTACGTAACACCTTGAATGAGTGAACTGGCACAGTTGCCCACACCCGCTATGGCTACACGGATTTTTTCCATGGAGCTCCTTTCCTAGTTCGCTTCTGGAGCGAGGTTGATTTGGTTACTACGTTCCGTGGCCAACAAAGTGTCGATCCACGCGATATCCAGTTCGACGCCCTGCACGGCGTGTTCCATCACACTCCGGGCGTAGGTGTCGAGCTCGTCGTTCGAGGCGTACTGGCGGGCTTCACCGAGTCGAGCGCACAGGCTGCTACGTCGCTGCTCGAGTAAACCAACGCGGGCGTTCGGGGCTAGGTACTTAGCCAGAGCCATACGCATCGAAAAATTCTTCCCGTCGTTCAAGGTGGCGGGGTCGGCGAGCAGATGGGCGAACTCCTCGCGGCCCCGCGGGGTGATTTGGTAGACCTTGCGACTCTTGCGATTGAGTCCCGGGGTGACGCGAAGCGACCGTAGCGATGCACGCTCGCCCGACAGCGATCCGGTGGACAGGGTGCTGACCTTCGTCGCGGAGGTGACGGCAACTTCGACCAAACCCTCGCGCTCGAGGCGGGCCAAGGCTGGGTAAATAGAGCCGAAGGAGATGTTCGCACCCAGACCCAAACGGTCGCGCAGGTGGGCGCGGACTTCGTAACCGTGGTGATCACGGTCCATGAGCAGTCCCAGGATGGCAAGTTCAAGCATACTCAACTATCATATCAGTTCGATATATCGAAATGTCCATCTACGCCACCACCCTTGATTTGCTGCGTCGCGGGTAGTCTCAAAGCCAATGGAACGTCAGATGCGCACGACCACGGCCGACGGAGCCGTCGTTGAATTTGGCTTAGTCCGTCACGCCCTAGTGAGTGCCCTCGAACGTGGATCGCTGACGCGGGACGAAGTCTGTGACGCCCACCCCGAATTGCTCCGCGCGGCCCGGAATCTGGGCCGCAAGACCGGCGAACTCTGCCCGGTCTGTCACGATGCGGAACTAAAAATTGTCACCTACGTCTTCGGGGCGAAGTTGCCCCCCGGGGGTACGTGTCCCTCGACCCGAGCCGAACTACTGAAACTGGAGCGCCGTGAAGCGCCGGTTCAGTGCTACGCCGTTGAGGTGTGTATCGTCTGTGCTTTCCACCACCTCGCCCGCAAGTGGGTGGCTGGTGGTCGTAAGCCTCGTGTGCAAAGGCAGGTAACGCAGTGAGCTCAGTCCCGCAGATTCGCCGGCGCAAGCGTCGAACGGGCTCCGAGCCCTTGGTCATGGTGACCGCCTACGACGAGCCGGGAGCTCGCTACGTTGACGCCGGCGGTGTGGACATGCTGTTGGTGGGTGACTCGGTGGGCAATGTGGTTCTCGGTCACAGCGATACTTTGCACGTCACGGTTGCCGACATCGCGCATCACGTGGCGGCGGTGGCGGCAGCTCGCCCGAAGGCGCTGATTGTGGCCGACTTGCCCTGGCTGAGTTATCACGTGTCGCGTGAGGACACCATCAAAAACGCCGCCACGTTGATTCGAGCGGGTGCTCAGTGCGTGAAGCTCGAGGGTGGAAGTAATCGAGTGGACATGATCACGGCCCTGCTCGACGCCGAGATTCCAGTAATGGGCCACATTGGCCTGACCCCACAGAGCGTGCTGGCTATGGGCGGTTTTAAAGTCCAGGGTAAGACCCGTGAAGCGGCCGAGCAGTTGCTACTCGACGCCCTGGCCCTCGAAGCAGCGGGCGTTTTTGCCATTGTGATTGAGGGGGTGCCCTCGGTCGTGGGCACCCGCATCACCGAAGCTCTGGCAATTCCCACTATTGGCATCGGCGCCGGGCCCGATACCGATGGCCAAGTCCTGGTCTTTCACGATCTTCTGGGCCTGTCGGGCCGTCCGGTGGCGAAGTTCGTTCGCCAGTACGCCGACGTGGGCGGGCTTATTACTGAGGCCGTGGGTCACTTCGTGGCCGACGTGCGCTCCGGAGCCTTTCCTAGCGAGGTCGAAACCTACGCGAATCCCACCGAACTCCTCGATTAGACCACGGGCCGTCGCTGGAGTAGGATTATTCTCCCACAACCGTGGGAACTCAACATAACCCTGCTCTGATCCGCAGAGCCCGACTTTTAGTCGGCCCATAGGGAAAGGAATACGGCCATGAGGCCTTATGAAACCATGATTGTCTTCGACGCCACAGTCGATGCACAGTCCATCCAGATCAGCCTTGATAAGGCACTCGACACGATTCGATCCCACGGTGGAAACCCCGGAGCTATCGACCGTTGGGGCAAGCGACCCTTGGCCTACGAGATCAAGAAGCGCAAAGAGGGCTACTACGTGGTCGTCGAGTTTGGCGGAACGCCGGCCACTGTGGCCGAGCTTGACCGTATCCTCGGCCTCGCGGACGAAGTTCTGCGCTTCAAGATCCAACGCCTCTCGGCTAAGCACGCTCCCAAGCGTGTTGCAGCCAAGGCGTAGGTTGTCGGCGCTACCAACCCGAGGAGAATAAAATGGCAGACAACACCATTACCGTTATTGGCAACGTCACCCGCGAGCCGGAGTTGAAGTTTTTGAACTCGGGTCAGGCGAGCGTGCGCCTCTCCTTGGCGGTCAACCGCCGTTGGCAGAACCGCGCAACCCAGGAGTGGGAAGAGCGAGTCTCCTACTTTGAGGTCTTGGCCTACGCGCAACTTGCGGAAAACATCGCCAACTCCATTACCAAGGGAACCCGCGTCATCGTCACCGGTCGCCTCGAGCAGCGCTCGTGGGAGACTCCCGAGGGCGACAAGCGTTCCATCGTCGAAATTAACGCCGACGAAGTAGCCCCGTCGTTGCGTTACGCAACGACCACTGTCACCAAGAACCCGAAGGCCGAGGGTGCCAGTTATCCATCTAACAATTCCGGCCGTGCTGCGGCACCGGTCGCCAACCAACCATCCAGTTATGCCTTTGATGAGGAGCCCTTCTAATGCCACGTAGGAATATGCCAACCCCGCCCAAGCGGGCACCCAAGATTGATAGTCGTCGCGACAAGAAGCGCAAGCCCTGCGTGTTCTGTGCCCAGCACGTCGTCCACGTGGACTACAAGGACCTCGCGTCCTTGCGCAAGTACATTTCGGACCGTGGAAAGATACGTGGCCGTCGCGTCTCGGGTAACTGCCAGCAGCACCAGCGGGACATCACCGACGCCATCAAGACCGCTCGTGAATTGGCCTTGCTGCCCTACACGCAACGCACCGTGACCGAGAAGCGTGGTGGCCGTGGTGGTCGCGACGACCGTGGTCCCCGCGGTCCCCGTCAGGACCGTGACGAGGAAGCCACCTTGGCCGACGTTACTGACGCGCCCGATGTGGTCTCGGATTACGAGATTCTCGAGCAGGTCGTGATTGAAAGCGAAGAGGCGGAATAATGAAGATTCTTCTCCGTAAGGACGTTAAGGGCGTTGGTCGTCGTGGCGATATCGCTGAAGTCAAGAGTGGGTTCTTTCGTAACTACCTCCTGCCGAACGGTGTGGCCCTGGCCGCGACGGACTCCATGGCCGACCAGTCAGCTTCGATGCGCAAGGGTCGGGATTTACGCGATGCCGCAACGCGTCAGGCCGCCGAAGTGCAGCGTGACGAGATTGCGAAAGCAACTTTGAGTATCGCCGCTCGCGCGGGTGGCAACGGTCGTCTCTTTGGATCGGTCACCGAGGCCGACATTGTGAACGCCATTCGCACCGCGACCAACGTTTCGCTCGACCGTCACCAGGTGACCATGGCCGAACACATCAAGATGATCGGCACCTCCCAGGTGGAGATTTCGCTCTTCGAAGGTGTGACCGCCGTCGTCACTGTGGAAGTCACCGCGAAAGCCTAAGTACACGTTTTCATTGCTAAGAGGCGGGGCTACGGCCCCGCCTCTCGCTGTGTAGCAGCAGCCTGCCAGTATGAGGCTAGGTAATGCACAGGATTTTCCCCATCTTGTTCCCCTTGCGATGCACAGTCCCTTTCGAGAAGAGTGAAGACCTATGGTCCAGTACGACGACGAATATATCCCCGAGGACATCCCCTCACCTCGACCCACGACGCGAATTCCACCGAATGACATCGACGCCGAGGAGTCGCTCCTCGGGGCCATGTTGCTCTCGCGAGAAGCGATCTTGATCGGGGCTGAACGTTGCGCCGCGGAGGACTTTTACCGCCCCCTGCACGCCCAGATTTTTGCGGCCATTGTCGAACTCACCAATAAGGGGAGCGAGGTCGATTTCGTCACGGTGAAGTCCATGCTGGAGTCGCGAGGGATTCACACCCTGGACGCGACGCTCCTGGCGAAGATTCAACTCAATACGCCGTCGGCGGCTAACGCGGCGGACTACGCGGGCATCGTGCGCGACCGAGCTCGTCAGCGCCGCTTAATCGAAGTGACCTCGCGCATCAGTGACGAAGCCTTCCAACCAGCCAATGACGTGGACGCCCTCATGGATCGGGCGGAGTCGGCGATTCTGGAAATTAGTGACCGCGACGCGCGCGACACCATTTCTGAATTGGTGCCGCTGCTCATTGATGAGATGAACACGCTGGAAGAGCGAGCCCAGAACGCCGGAGCCATTACGGGAATCGAGACGGGCTATCGCTCGTTGGACGTCCTCCTGCGCGGAATTCAGCCCACCAGTTTGACCATTATTGGTGCTCGACCATCGGTGGGTAAGACCGCTTTCGCCCTGGGAATTTTGATGCACGTGGGCGCGGTCATGCAGCGCCCCGCCCTCTTCTTTTCGTTGGAAATGGGTAAAAATGAATTGGCCGAACGCATTCTCGCCACCACCGCCCGCATTGACTCCAGCCGTCTGAAGACGGGTGAGCTCAACGAGATGGAGTGGAAGCGAACCGAAGAGGCCCTGGGCACTCTGCAGCACGCGCCCATTTTCATCGACGACAACCCGAATTTGACGGTGATGGAAGTGCGCGGGCGCGCTCGACGACTGAAGCAACAACAGGGTGATTTGGGCGTAGTCATTATTGACTACCTCCAGCTGATGAGTACGCGCGGCCGGTCAGAAAATCGCCAGGTGGAAGTCTCCGAGATGAGTCGAGGACTGAAAATCCTGGCTCGCGAACTCGGTTGTCCGGTTATCGCGCTCTCACAGTTATCGCGAGCGATGGAGTCACGTAGTGATAAGACCCCGCAGATGAGCGACTTGCGTGAATCTGGGTCGCTGGAGCAAGACGCCGACATCGTCATCTTCTTACACCGTCCCGAAATGCACAGCAACGAGGTTCCCCTCGACCGACAGGGCATCGTCGAAGTGATTTTGTCCAAGCACCGCAACGGACCCATCGGACGAGCCAACGTCACCTTCGTGCAGCAGTACGCGCGTTTTGAAAATATGGGTGAGGACTTTGCTCCTACGCGTTAAGCACCGCTGGGTCCACATCGTCGTAACAGCAAAAGAGCCCGTGACCTCTGGTCACGGGCTCTTTTGTGATGAGGCTGGTTATTTTGGCTGCATCCGGATGCCGGCGTCGAGACGAATCGACTCGGCGTTCATGTAGCTGTTCGCCAAGAGTTCCACCGCGAGGGTGGCGAACTCGTCCTGACCACCAAGACGCTTGGGGAAGAGGACGCCAGCGCCGAGACGGGCCTTGAATTCGTCGGACGCGGGGCCCGTGCCGTAAATCGGAGTGTCGATGAGACCCGGAAGAATGGTGTTCACGCGAACACCGATCACCGAGAGGTCACGAGCGAGGGGCAGGGTGAGCCCGACCACGCCGCCCTTCGATGACGAGTAGGCGACCTGTCCGATCTGACCGTCTTCGGCCGCAACCGAAGCGGTGTTCACGATGGCGCCGCGAGCGTTGTCGGCGTCGGGGGTGTTGTGACTCATGGCGGTAGCTGCGAGACGACAGACGTTGAAGGTGCCAACCAGGTTGATTTCGATCACCTTGCGGTAGAGGTCGAGGTCGTGGGCGGAGCCGTACTCGCCGTCCTTGCCGACGGTGCGAGTAGCCCAGCCAATGCCGGCGCAGTTCACGACGCTCCATAGTGGGGCGAGGGCCTTGGCGGCCTCGATGGCGGCGATGACTTGTTCCGTGCTGGTGACGTCACAGTGAATGTAGGCTCCACCAATTTCGGCGGCCAGGGCTTCACCACGGGCGTCGTTGAGGTCGGCGACAACCACTTTGACGCCGCGAGCGGCGAGGGCGCGCGACGTGGCTTCGCCGAGTCCAGAAGCCCCACCAGTAACGAGTGCGGAAGTGTTCTTCAATTCCATTATTGATTTCCCCTTGTGTAGGTCTCTGCCTGACCTGAGGTGGTCAGAACAGTGTCAGGTACAAACTAGAGGAGATTTGCCTAGCCCTGTCCTCTAGCGTGGGAGGATGCCCTCGGCCTACGAACTCACTCGCGACGAACTCAATGTTCTCTTGGCGAAAGAAGCCAGCTACCGCGTCGAGCAGGTGTGGCGGGGACTCTGGACCGACAATCAGGCCATCGGAGAAATAACCACTATTCCCAAGGCCCTACGACAGGAACTGGCCGCCCAACTGCCCAGTGGTCTCGAGATCGTGAACGACGTGGAGAGCGACCGCGGCGCGACGCGCAAGTGGGTATTTCGTTTGGCCGACGGCTCCACCATCGAAACAGTGCTCATGGCCTACGACGATCGGGTCACGGTGTGCGTCTCCTCCCAGGCGGGTTGCGCCATGGGTTGCACTTTTTGCGCCACCGGTCAAGCCGGCTTTACGCGCCACCTCACCGTCGGTGAAGTGGTGGAACAGGTGGCCTTCGCTGCGCGCGCGGCCGCACCCCGACGACTTTCGAACGTGGTCTTCATGGGCATGGGCGAACCCCTGGCTAATTTCAACGTCACCGTGGAAGCCGTGCGGCGTCTCCACGAGTACCGCGGCATGTCGGCTCGTCACTTAACGGTCTCGACGGTCGGCGTAGCCCCGGCAATAGAACGTCTGGCCGCTCAGGGTCTCCCCCTGACGCTGGCGGTATCGCTCCACGCGGCGAATAACGAGACGCGCAATGAGCTAGTCCCCCTCAACAAGCGTTACCCCCTGGAGCGCCTCCGCGAGGCCTGCGAGCTGTGGCTGGCGTCCACGTCACGCCGCCTCAGTTTTGAGTGGGCCCTGATAGATGGCGTGAACGACACCACCACGGCGGCTCACGAATTGGCGGACTACGCCAGGTCGCTGCGCGCGCACGTGAATCTGATTCCCCTGAACCCGACGCCGGGTTACTTGGTCATGGGCTCGTCGGCGCAACGGGTGAGGGACTTTCGTTCACTCTTAGAGGACCTCGGCGTCAACGTCACGGTTCGACAGACGCGCGGACGTTCTATTGATGCGGCCTGCGGTCAGCTGGCCAGCGTCACGAACGGACGTCGCCGGCCGATTGCGCTACGAACTCGTTAGCGCCTCGCGCCAGAAGGCTGGCCGCCAGCGCACAATGGCGACGGCACCGAGGACACAGAGAATGCCCCCCGAAACAATGGAGATCTCGGTAGAGGTGGCACTGGCCACCGCGCCGGATTCGAGGTCGCCGAGACGAGGGCCACCGGTCACGACGGCCATTTGAATGGACGAAATGCGGCTGCGGAATTCATCACTGATTGAACTCTGCAAGATGGTGTTGCGGAGCACCGCGGAGATGACGTCGGCCCAACCGGCCACCGCCAACATCACGAGCCCCAACCACGTCCACGGGCTCAGTCCGAACAAGGCGATGGCGACCCCCCAGAGCACCACCGCGAGCACGACGGCTCGACCGCGACGCGAGACCCGTTCCACCCACCCGGTGGTTACGGCCCCGAGCAGTGCGCCGACGCCCGGGGCGGCGAAGAGGAGCCCGACGGTGACGGGTCCGCCGTGGTACATCGTGGCCGCGACGGCGGGAAAGAGGGCGCGCGGCATGCCAAAAACCATGGCCGAGAGATCAACCAGGTAGACACACTGGGCCGCTACGTGGCTGCGGACGTAGGAAAAGCCGTCCCGCACGGCCCGCAGGGTTGAAACTCGTACCGCTGAGGCGAGGGGCACAATGGGCGATAGGGCGAGACTGGTGCCAATAACGACGAGGAAACTCGTCGCATCAATCCAGTAACACCACGAGAGCCCTACGGTGGCGAGCAGAACACCGGAGAGGGCGGGTCCGACCACGGTGGCTATTTGAATGCCTACTTGATTAAGGGAATAGGCCCCGACCAACTGGGTGGCTGGTACGAGACGAGGAATGGCGGCGTTACGGGCCGGGTTGGAAAAACCCGCGAAGCCCGCAGCGAGAGCGGCCAGGGCAATCAGGAGTATGAGATTCGGCCGGCTCGTTGCGGCGTTGAGTGCCAGTCCGGCGCTGAGCAGGCTGAGCACGATGGCGCAGGCGACCATAACCTTGCGCCGATCTACCCGGTCGCCCACTGCTCCGCCCCACAGGGATCCAGAAATGAGTAAGGGCAATTGAATCAGACTGACCAGGCCCACGGTGAGGCTGGAGTGGGTTTGGGTGTACACCTGGTAGGGAATCGCGACCACGGTGAGCTGATTGCCCATCATCGACACCAATTGTCCGCCGAAGAGGAAGCGGAAATCGCGGCTCTCACGCAGGGGGCTGAGGTCTACGAATAGTCGAGCCACGCGCCAAGCCTAGAACGATGTACGGTGAGGAGAGGCAATCGAACTCAAAGGGGAGTCGATGCTAGAAGAGCAGTTAGTGCAGTTGCTGTCGCCCGAAGGTGAGCGCGTCACCCACGCGCAGTACCCCACAACCTTAAATACAGATGAGATCATCGCGCTCTATCGCGACATGGTGATTGTGCGACGACTCTGCAACGAGTCCACGTCGCTACAGCGACAAGGTCAACTCGCGTTGTGGGCGCCGCTCCAGGGTCAAGAGGCCGCCCAAATTGGAGCCGGCCGAGCGCTGCAAACGAGGGACTTTTCCTTCCCCTCCTACCGAGAACACGGCGTGGCCTGGTGCCGAGGGATTAGTCCCGCCGAAATTCTTCGACTCTTTCGCCAAGTCAGTCACGGCGGATGGGATCCCCAGAAGTATCGGCACTCGGTGCCAACCATCGTTATTGGTAACCAGGCTCTGAACGCGGTGGGTTACGCCATGGGTGTGCAGCGCGACGGGGCCGACGAGGCGACGATGGTGTTCTTCGGCGACGGTGCGACGAGTCAGGGAGACGTTAATGAGGCCTTCGTCTGGGCCGCGGCTTTTAACGCGCCCGTGGTGTTCTTCGTACAAAACAACCAGTGGGCCATTTCCGAGCCCACAGTGCGCCAGAGTCGCATCCCGCTCTATCGACGGGCCGAGGGTTTTGGTTTTCCCGGTATCCGGGTGGATGGCAATGACGTGCTCGCGGTCTACGAAGTTGCTTCGGCCGCCCTACAGCTGGCTCGAGAAGGTGGGGGCCCCACCTTGATCGAGGCCTACACCTACCGCATGGGGGCGCACACCACCTCTGACGACCCCACGCGCTATCGCTTCGACGCTGACGTGGAGGCCTGGAAGCACCGTGACCCCATTGAACGCGTGAAGGCCTACCTCGTCCGTACGCAGCACATCACCGCGGCGGCCCTGACTGCTATTAACGAGGAAGCCGACGTCCTCGCCATGGAACTGCGTGAAGCAGTTCTGGCCATGGACGGACCCGACCCTTTAAGTATTTTTGATCACGTCTACGCCGATCAGCATCCGCTCATCGACGCGGGCCGTCAAGAGATGATTGATCTTGGCCTCGGAGGAGTGCGATGACGGCGATGACGATGGCGAAAGCCCTCAATGAGGGGCTACGTCACGCCCTCGACGCCGACCCCAAGGTTCTCTTGCTCGGCGAGGACATTGGAAAACTTGGGGGGGTGTTCCGCATTACCGACGGCCTACAGAAGGACTTCGGCGAGGATCGGGTGATTGACGCACCCCTAGGTGAGTCTGGCATTGTGGGTACCGCGGTGGGTTTGGCGATGCGCGGCTACCGACCCGTCTGTGAGATTCAGTTCGATGGTTTCGTCTACCCCGCCTTCGACCAAATTGTGTCGCAAGTGGCCAAATTGCGCGCCCGCAGTAGTGGTTCTTTCACCATGGGCCTGGTGATTCGTATTCCCTTCGGGGGAGGCATTGGGGCAATTGAGCACCACTCCGAAAGCCCCGAGGCCTACTTCGCTCACACCTCAGGTTTGCGGGTGGTCTCGCCTTCGACTCCCGACGACGCCTACTGGATGATCCAAGAAGCAATTCGCCACGACGACCCGATTATTTTTTGCGAACCGAAGTGTCGATACTGGGAAAAAGGTGAGGTCGACGTCACCGCCTCCACCCACGGCCTCTTTGATGCGGTGGTCCGCCGACTCGGTGAGGACGTGACCATTGTCACCTACGGGCCCAGCGTGCACACCGCACTACGCGCCGCGCAAGCCGCGGCGGGTGAGGGCATTTCACTCGAAGTGATCGACGCTCGCAGTCTGGCCCCGTTGGACTTTCCGGTGATGATGCGCTCGCTAGAAAAAACGGGGCGCTTGATTGTGGTTCACGAAGCGGGCCACAACGTGTCGATCAGTTCAGAAATCGTCGCGCAGCTCACCGAGTCCTGCTTCTATTCCCTGCGCGCCCCGGCGCTACGGGTGACGGGATTTAATACGCCCTATCCCCCCTCGAGAGTTGAAAAAGAATATCTACCGAGTGTGGACCGCATCCTCGACGCGGTGGACCGAGTGATGGGATTCGAGAGTTGAGTGATCTTTCTTTTCTTCTGCCCGACGTGGGTGAGGGCCTGACCGAAGCCGAAATAGTGGTGTGGAAGGTGGCGGTCGGTGACGTCGTCACATTGAACCAAGCCCTGGTTGATATCGAGACGGCGAAGGCCACCGTCGAACTACCCAGTCCCTACGCCGGGGAGATCCTCACCCTGCACGGTGAGCCCGGAGACATTGTCGAGGTCGGTCAACCCCTGGTCACCGTCCGGGTGGCCGGAGACAGCGCCCCCGCGAGCGAAGTTCCGGCTCGCACCGCCGTACTGGTTGGTTACGGCGTCGAAACCGAAGCCGGCCCCGCGCGCCGACAACACCGACGTTCCGGCGCTCCAGCGCCCCTACCACTGCCTACTCCACCCACTTCTCCGCCCCGCCACAGTCCCCGTTCAACTCCGCCGATTCGCTTGGCGGCCAAACAAAATGGAGTCAGTCTTGACGCCATGACCGGGACGGGTCCGAACGGGCTGATCACGCGGCACGACCTCGAGGCCTTCCTCGCGGGACCACGACTCACGACCCCTGCCGCCATCGCGACGCCAGTTACGGACTTGCCCTTCGCCGGTCAGCAGCTCGCGTCATGGCACGAAGGACCCCGAGAAGAAAGAATCCCCGTGCGCGGGGTCACACGCTCGATGGTGGAAGCCATGGTGACCAGCGTTTTCACCGCCCCGCACGCCGCGGCCTGGCTGCGCGTGGATGTGACCAAGATGGTCGAACTCATCGCCGCCCTGCGCTCGCGCCCCGCGCTGGGCTCACTACGGGTAACTGCCCTCACGGTCGCCGCGCTCGCGGTCTGTGACGCGGCGCGGCACTACCCCGGTCTCAATTCGTCCTTCGACGAGGCCAGTAACGAGATCATCGTGCGGCGAAGCGTGGCGCTCGGGATTGCGGCCGCCACGCCCCGGGGTCTGGTGGTACCGAGCGTCAAGCGAGCGGACGAACTGGACCTGATCTCTATGGCTCGCGCCCTCACTGAACTTATTGACGTGACACGGGAGGGCCGGGCGACGGTCGCGGACCTCACCGGTACCACGATCACTATTACCAACGTTGGCCCCTTCGGCGTTGACGGGGCCATGCCCATACTGCCCCCGGGGACCACGGCCATTTTTGCCATGGGCCAGATTGTGAAATCACCGTGGGTGGACGGGGACCAGGTTGTGGTTCGAGACGTGATGGAACTGATCCTGTCGTTTGACCATCGGGTGATTGATGGGGCCCTGGCGTCGCGCGCCGTGGCCCACGTGGGGGCGTTTTTGCACGACCCCGCACCCGCTCTGCTCGTGGGCTGAGGAGTAACCTTCTCTGGGTGGACCCCCTGGACCTCGTTGACCTCGAACGCTTTCCCCTCCGCGAGCCCAACAGCGCACGCTGGCTGCAGGTCGTGGCTCAGGCCCGCCTCGACATCACCGCCATCGGGGCCGCCGAAATTTCTAATTTTCTGACGCCGGACGGCGTTGCGGCTATGGTCGCTGACGCGGAAGCGCTAGCTCCTCGTGGACACCGATCGGGTGGTCGCGGCGGGGTGTATTTAGAACAGCCCGGAGCGCAGTGGCCGGAGGGCCACCCCCGATTACACCTCATGGATTATGGGGTATCGGCGGTTGGCTACGACGTGATTCCCTCCGCCTCACCGCTGCGCGCGCTCTACGAGAGCGAAGAGCTCACCCGTTTCATCGAGGCCATTATTGATCGTGGCCCCCTCTACCACTACGCCGATCCTTGCGGTGCGCTCAACCTCGCGGTGATGACCGAGGGCGACGAGCTGCAGTGGCACTTTGACCAAACAGACTTCGTCGTCTCGTTGGCCATTCAAAGCGCGGAGCGGGGTGGCGATTTTGAAGTCGTGCCGCGTATTCGATCCCGAGCCGACGAATCCTACGACGCCGTCTCGCGGGTCCTTCGTGGTGAGCACCAGGACGTGGTGACCCTCGCGATGACGCCGGGCACGCTGCTCATTTTCGAGGGGCGTAACTCACTGCACCGGGTGAGCCCCATTCACGGAGTACGCCGCCGTCACGTGGGACTCTTGGCCTACGACACCACGGCCACCACCGTCTCTTCAGAAGAACTTCGCCGCACTCGTTACGGCCGTAGCGAAGCCTTCGCGACCCCACCGGTATCGTGGCCAGTTTCCTAAGTCAGGTTGGCGAGGCCTACGTCGGAACGGGGCTAGAAGCGGCCCACCTCAATACGGTGCTCGGCGTGAAGGGCGGACCGGTGGAGACGGCCTGGGCCACGGCCCTAGCCACTCCTCGTGAGGGTCACGTCGGCTTTGTGGTCATCGCCCGACCTAATTTTCCCGTCCAGCCGATGACCTTGTTCGTCAATAAGGCGACCATTGCGTCGCCCGCCCACGGCAATATCACCTGGGGAGCCGCGCAGTTGGGCGTGGCGAGCGGTGTACTCGACGCCGTGGCGGGCGGTGACGTCGACGCGGAACGCCTACACGAGCTCCTCCTCATTGCCGCTGTGTGGGTGGACCCGGGCGCCCTCGACGCGGATGCGGTGTACGAGAACAATCGGGCGGCCACGGCCCAAGCCCTCCGCAATGGCGCGACGTATCCGAATGCAGCGGCGATAGAAGAACTCCTGGCGCTACGTGACGTACCCACGAATGGGTACTACACGCCTCGCAGTCTTCCCTAGGCGCGCAGGGCCGCCAGTGCGCGGTCGGCGTGGACGTTCATGTCCATTTCGCTGGAAATTTTGTCACGAATTATTCCGTCGCTACCGATGACGAAGGTCGTGCGACGCACTTTCAAGAATCCCACTGGACGCTTCACGCCGTAGGTTTTCGCGACGACTCCTCCGAGATCGGCGAGGAGCGGGTAGTCCAAGGAGTGCTGTGAACCAAAAGCCAACTGTTTTTCGACCGTGTCCATAGAGATACCAATGCGCTGGGCCCCGACGGCGGCGAATTCACCGGCTAGATCTCGGAAGTGGCAGGACTCCTTGGTGCACCCGGCGGTCATGGCCGCGGGATAGAAGAAGAGCACGACGGGCCCCGCAGTGAGTAGTTCGCTCAAAGTACGGGTGTGGCCGTTTTGATCGGGGAGGGAAAAGTTGGGAGCGAGGTCGCCGATGTTCATACCCGAAGACTAGCCACAACTAGAGATCAAATCGGAAGCCCACGCCACGAATGGTGATGAGGTGACGAGGGTCCGCGGAGTCCGTCTCTATTTTTTGACGAAGGCGTTTTATGTGGGTGTCAAGGGTACGGGTGTCGGTGAGTTCCTGCCCCCACCACAGGGCGTCAATGCAGGCATCGCGAGTGACGACCTGGCCGAGCGAACTCGTGAGCAGAGCGAGAAGATCGAACTCCTTACGACTGAGTTCAATCTCGTCTCCGTGACGCGTCACACTTCGCCGCTGGGAGTCGATGACCAGATCACCCACCGTAAGAACGTCCTCGTGGGGTGCTGCCGCCTGTCGGCGCAGGACGGCCCGTATGCGGGCCACGAGTTCGCGGATGCGATAGGGCTTGGTGAGGTAGTCGGAAGCACCAAACTCCAAGCCGAGGATGACGTCAACTTCACTGGACTTGGCCGAGGTGATGATGACCGGTACTCGGGAGTTCGCGTGCAGTTCGCGACAAAAATCGAGGCCCGAGCCGTCGGGCAACATGACATCGAGGAGAATGAGATCGAAGCGAACCCGGGCGAGGGCGTCTCGAGCGTCGGCGAGTGACTGTACGGCGACGATCTGGAAACCTTCGTGGGCGAGACCAATTTCTAGAGCTTCGACGTAGCTCACTTCGTCCTCGACCAGCAGAACGACGACGCGACCCTCGTCGTCAACCATGGCGAAGGTGGGGGGTCGCGATCACGCTTCAACCCTAGGGAGCCGAGGTTATCTAGGGGTGAAGCGGGGAATATCCCCAGTTTGCAACGAGGTGAATCCTTAGTGTTTCGACGACGATGGGGGCAGGGTTGTCGGTGACGAAAGTTGACCCAGGAGTATGGTCGCGTATTGCTTGAGGACACTCCATTGCTGAGAGACCCGACTCATTTTTGCCTTCGTGCCTCGAAAAAAGGCCTGCTGGTCACTGAGAGAGTTGTCGTTGGCGAGAGCCGTAAAGAGAGTGTCCATTCCCTGGAGGGACTGCACCACTGCACCGATGTAATAGTCGTCAGCGGTAGACGCTCGCAAGGCCTGCAGGGCAGTAACAAATTTCTTGAGGTGAGTACTTACGCGAACGGCCTGCACCTGATTACAAGCGGCTGTAGTGCACTTGTGTTCCGCATTGGCGTAGTTCTGAAGGACCACGCCGGTGAATTCAACGGAACGCTGAACGGTCGTGAGGACCTGGGCGGTGGGGGTGAGTGGGGGGGGCGACTTGGTGACTTGGATTGCTCCGAAGGTCACACCCCCGGCGCAGAGGACGACCGCGAGGGCGACGAGAATTCGGCTCCTAGCACTGCTGTGCGTGGTGCTCAGGCCACCAGCTTGTTGCGAGGTAGCACCACTGAGATAGGCCCAGTAGCGGGTGCCGTAACGAACGACGTCAGCGGTGGCGTCGTGGAGCGACTGGGGCACTCGACCGGTGACGACGGCGAGCAGCCAGCCAACGAGGGCGAGGATGATGGTCGCACCCGTCGCGAGAATGAAGAGGACGGTGGCGGGCAGAACGAGTACGAGACGTAGTAGTACGGCGAAGCGGTTGAGGTCGGTGTGAGTCACGTCGAGGTTGACCTCGCCCTGCTCGTTGCTGTCGATGGTGAATCGAGGGTAGGTGCTGGTCAGTCCACAGGCGTAGGCGATGACGTTGAGTCGGTACCGTTGAACACCGACCAATATTTCCTGGTTGGATTCTGAGACTCGACTCGTAAAGATCGCGACAAGGCCGGAGATGAGTCCTATCAAGATGCCCATGACGGCGAGCCCCGCGAGCGCCACGAGGTGTGGCAGAACGAGGACGACGCGCAGTAACGCGGAGAGTCGGCTCTGCGCGGGTGGGGTCGACGGGAGGGTGATGGCGACCTCCGGCGAACTCAGGAGGTCATCGGTACTTTCACTCTGGTCGAATGTGCTCACGCGAGATCCTTTTTTGAAGTTGCAAGTTTTCGTAGTCTCTCACAAGCCATGACCTTCTTGAGGGCACGAGTGACAACGCCCCTTTCGCACAGGGAGGGTGGCGAAAGGGGCGTTGACGGAACTACTCAGTGACGAGTCTGACACTGGCTTCGAGTTCAGTGGCGTTGTCACACGAAGAAAAGTGTCGATTTTCTATAAAATTTCTCAGGAATTTTCGGGGCCCTATGAGTCAAAACCGAGTCCGAGGGCATCGGTGAGCCGTAACCACAGGTTCCGTCGGCCCTGGTGTGCGTCGGCTCGAACGAGCGACCAGTGCGTGAGGGTGAAAATTATCCAACGGAAGGGTTCGGGAGGAAAGGGCAATGGTCGCCGACGCACCATTTTGAGCTGGGTTCGCTCCGTGGTATGTCCGTCGAGGAGATCGAGCATCGTGAGGGCGCCGAATCGGGTCGCCGCGACGCCGAGACCAGTGAAGCCCAGAACGTAGGCAACTTTCTTGCGGTGGGCCATGCCCCAAAAGGCGGAGAAGCGGGTGCAGGTATCAATCACCCCAGCCCAGGAGTGAGTGAACTTCACATCGCTGAGTTGGGGGAAGGTTTGGTTGAAGTGCTCGGCTAGTCGGGCGTAGACCTCGGGGTTGGCTTCGTACTCCTGACGCACTTTGCCGCGGAAATTGTAAATCGCGTCGAAACCGCCCCACAGGATGGCGCCGTCGGTCGTGAGGCGGTAGTAGTGGAACTGATTACCTGAGTCCGACAGTCCTTCGCGACCGGCCCAGTTGATTGCGGTCCGCTGCTCGGGGGTGAGTGGTTCGGTGGCGAGTTGGTAGTCGTAGACCGGCAGCACGTATTTGCGTGCGCGGCGCACCAGCGAGGGAAAGACGTTGGTGGCTAGCGCCACACGCTTCGCAACAATCCGACCGTAGGCCGTGTGCACGTGCATGACGTCACCCGCGTCAACGAGTGACTCGACGCGCGAATGCTCGAAGATTTCGACCCCCAGCGAACGGCAGGCCCGTTCGAGACCCCACACCAAGCGAGCGGGATCAATGAGGGCCGTGCCGTCGGGATCGAAGAACCCCCCCACATAGGTCGGAGAGTTCACGCGCTCGCGGACCTGCTCGGCCGAGAGTATTTCTACCTCGTCGCCCATCTGGTTACGTAGCTCGGCTTCTTCGAGTAACTCGCGCATCTGCCACTCTTCGGTGGCGACACGTAGTTCACCACTGCGCTCCCAATCACACTCGATGTTGTATTTCGTAATGGTTGCTTCGATGGCGTCGAGGTTTTCACGCCCCATGCGCTCGAGGGCGGCTATCTCGGTTGGGAATCGACGCCGCCCATTTCTAAATCCGTGGGTCAACGAGGCGCTGCAGAAACCCCCATTACGCCCCGAGGCCCCGGCACCGGTTTCGAGTTGTTCGACGATGACCACTCGGCGTTGGGGGTGACGTTCCTTAGCCAGTAGCGCGGTCCACAGACCGGTGTAGCCACCACCCACGACACAGAGATCTGCGGTGACCTCACCGACGAGGGCTGGGAAGGGGTCTGTTTCGAGGGGATCGGAGTCGAGCCACCACACCTCGGGTTGGGCGTGGGCAAGTTGTCGCAGGAACGTGGCGTCCGCGGGGTTCATGGGGGCTCCTTGGCTGAGTGTCTATCTTGCCCCTTCGTGACAACAACTGCGGTGACCCCCGATGGGTGAGTGACTAGGGTCACTGGAGAACAACAGTCACACAGTGGAGGAGTCTCATGAAGGCAGCGGTGTATTACACAAATGGCGGTCCCGAGGTCTTTCGCTACGAGGACGTGGCCGACCCGTCAGTGGGCGATTTTGAGGTTCTCCTTCGGGTGCAGGCCATCAGTATTGAGGGCGGTGACACCCTGAACCGACTGGGTGGTGAACTGCTGGCGAGTCCCCACGTCGTGGGATACCAGTGCGCCGGTGTCGTTGAAGCCATTGGTGCCGGCGTGACGCGAGTTGCCGTGGGCGATCGAGTGGTGACCACGGGGACCAACGGATCACACGCGGAACTGCGCGTCGCGGGGGAAGCCTTTTGCTGGGTCATTCCCGAGGGGCTCGCCACCGACCTGGCGGCCTGCGTGCCCATTGCCTTCGGCACCGCTCACGATTGCCTCTTTGAATTTGGTCGCCTCCAAGCCGGTGAGACCGTTTTGGTCCACGCGGGTGCGAGTGGCGTGGGGGTGGCGGCCGTGCAACTGGCGGCCCAGGCTGGCGCCACGGTCATCGCGACGGCGTCGAGCGACGAACGTCTGGACCGCTTGCGGCAGTACGGCATGTCGCACGGGATTAACTACGTACGCGACGACTTCGTCACTGAGGTGCGAGGAATCACGGGGGGTCTCGGGGCTAACGTCATTGTCGACTCCGTCGGTGGAACCAACCTGCAAAAGAGCCTCCACGCCTTGGCCTATCGGGGCCGCTGCATCACTTTTGGTGACGCCGGGCGTAGTGGGGGTGGCCAGCTCGATGTGTCGTCCATGCGGGGCAATAACCAATCACTGACGGGCTACTTTTTGGGAGCTGAATTATTCCTCGGTACGCGAGCGCACGCCATGATTGCTGGGCTCTTGACGGATGTGGCGAGTGGAAGGCTCGAGGTCGTTATTGATCAGACTTTCCCTCTGTCGGCGGCGGGAGACGCTCACGCGTACATCGAAAGTCGCCGCGCCTTCGGACGAGTTCTTCTCATTCCCTAATCGAGCGCCGAGGGCTCGCGAACTAAGCGGTCACACGCTGACGAATACCCAATATGAGGGTGTCGATGAGGTAGTCGAAGGATCCGTCCATGGGATTCGTGTCCCCACTCGTCCACCGGAGTGCGAAGGCGTGATTGGTGAGTTGGTCGTTGAACCGGACTAAGTTCGGATATTCCTTAACGTCGAGACCGACGATGACCGCTTCAATCTCGTGCGAGGTTTCGTCATCATTCTCGAGAAGTTGAGAAAGCTCAACGTCAATAAATCCCACGACCGCACCGGTGAGCGCGTTGTAGGCCGCAATGACTTCCTCAACGGCTAGACCCGCTTTTAGCATTTGACCGATGACGGCTTCGGGAAGGCGAAGGCTCTGCCCGCTTCTGAAGATTTCGTGACTCAAAAGCCTCGCCACGTTGGGCTGACTCAGTGCGGCATTGCGGTAGCGACTGGCGAGAGATCGAACGAAGCCCTCCCAGTCACTAGAGGAATCGTTCGGAACGACGTCACGTAGCCACACGTCGGCGACCAGACCCAGTAGCCCCGATCTGCTGCCCACGTGCCAGTAGAGCGCCGAGGGATAGACCCCGAGAGACGTGGCCAAGGAGCGCATGGAGAAGGTGTCGGGACCACCCTCGGCAATGAGTGCGAAGGCCGCCGTGACAATTTCATCTTGAGTGAGAGGTATTTCTCTCTTGGCCCCTTGGCGCCGCGTCGTGTGACGATTCGCGGGTTTTTTGGTGACGACCATGTGAACTAGCATACCCTTTGAAGTCTGTCTTTAACGGCGTACAAGGGAGGAGGAAAATGCGGCTGCACCCATCTAAAACACACCATTTCACTGGGAAAAATGTTCCGTGGCTCCTCGCCAACCAGGCCGAGATTCGACCCGACCACGTCTTCATCCGTTGGGAGCCTTTCGAGGGCACGGCCGCAACGTGGACCTACCGCGAGTTCGCCGATGAAGTAGCGCGCGTCGCCGGGGGCCTCTCCGACCGAGGAATTTCGACGGGCGACCACGTCGTTATTCACTTGGGCAATTGCCCAGAGTTTCTCGTCACGTGGTTTGCCTGCTCTCACCTCGGCGCCGTGGCGGTGACGACGAACACTCGCTCAACCACTGATGAACTGGAATATTTCCTGACCCACTGTGAAGCCGTGGCTGTCGTTACCCAGCCCGCACTGCTGGAGCTCGTCCAAGGTACCGGAGTCTCATTACGATTCGTGGCGGTCACCTCGTCCGATCAGGGCGCCGCCCCCAGCCTTATTCCGGGGGGCGAATGCGTCTCTTTCGAAGAATTGCGTCACGCCTCCCCAGTCCCGGCCGTTGACTCCGACGCCCTCGCAGCCAACTCGGTGCAGTACACATCGGGTACGACGGCTCGGCCCAAAGGTGTTCTGTGGACTCACGCGAATGCCTTGTGGGGGGCTAAGACTGGGGCCAGTGTTCTGGGCCTCGGTCCCAATGACGTGACGCTCGCCTTCCTCCCGCTCTTTCACACCAACGCTCTCAGCTACACGATGCTGTCAACACTCTGGTCGGGCGGCACGGTGGTGGTGCAGCCTCGTTTTTCTGCGTCGCGGTATTGGCCGACGGTCATTGCCACCGGCTGCACCTGGACCTCCTCAATCCCCTTCATGTTGACCGCACTCATGAGTCAACCCAGGCCCGGTGCGCACCAATTGCGCTTCCTTGGCCTCGGGGCCTCCGACGTCCCCATTGTGCAGGAAATCTTTGGTCTCCCGACGATCGGGTGGTTTGGCATGACTGAAACCATCACCGTGGTCTTGGTGTCCAGCCAAATCTTCCCCAATCATCGGGGGGCCATGGGCTCACCCGTTTCCGGCTACGAAGTGGCCGTCGTTGATGACGCGAATCAACCGGTGGCCTTTGGTCAAAGTGGTTGGCTCAAGATTCGTGGCGTGGTCGGGGTCGCCCTGTTCGCTGGATATTTACACAACGACGAAGCGACCGAGTCGGCCTTTGATGAGGATGGCTGGTTTACTACCGGTGACCTCGTTACGCCCTTCGCCGATGGAGATATTCGCTTCGACAATCGTGGCGGTGACATGTTGCGCGTGGGGGCCGAAAACGTTTCCGCCGCCGAAGTCGAACGCGTGATTGCGACGGTTCCCGGAGTTCGTGAATCGGCGGTAGTGGCGGCCCCCGACCCCATGTTGGATGAAGTACCGGTGGCCTTCGTCATCGCCTGGCAGAGTGATGAGGCCCTACCCGACGCGGTCATTACGGCCTGTGGGGAACAGTTGGCTGCTTTCAAAGTCCCGCGTGAAGTAATCGTGGTCAGCGAACTCCCTCGAGTTACCTTGGGAAAAATCGATAAAAAATCGCTACGCGCGTGGCTGGCCGGACCACGCAGTGAACTTCCACCCACCCTTGATGAACGGAGCAACCCATGACCTACCCGAACAACGATTCTCGTTCGGCTCAACTCTTTGCTCGTGGACAGATGGTGATGCCAGGTGGCAATAGTCGAACCGGCGTGATGTTCGAGCCGTACCCGATTTACGCGGCCCGCGCTGAGGGCTGCCGAGTCACGGATGTCGATGGTGAGACGCGGATTGATTGCATTAACAACTGGTCGTCGCTCATCCACGGTCACGGCAACCCCGCAGTTCTCGCCGCTTTGGCCAAGCAATCTCACGAGCTCCTCGCGGTGGGAATGCCGACGGAAGTCGAAATTGATTTAGCCAGTCTCTTGGTCGACCGCCTACCGGGCGTGGAGAAAATTCGTTTCTCTAATTCTGGTTCGGAGGCGGTTCTCATGGCTCTGCGAGCGGCTCGCGCCTTCACGGGACGCGACGTCATTGCCAAATGCGAGGGCGCCTATCACGGCAGTGCAGACTCGGTGGAAATTTCAGTGGCTCCATCGCCCAAGACCTGGGGGCCAGAGGAGGCGCCGACGTCCGTGCCAGCGACACAGGGCATCCCCCTTGGTGTGCAGCGCGACACGCTGGTGCTGCCCTTCAACGACGTCATCGCTACTCGTAATCTGATTGAACAACACGCCACAAGCTTGGCCGCCGTGATTGTTGATCCCGTGGTGTCGCGTATTGGCTTCGTTGAGGCCACTCCGGAGTACCTAATCATGCTGCGTGAGATCACGACCGCGTACGGCATTGTTCTCATCTTCGACGAAGTGTTCTCCTATCGAATTGGTTTCCACGGAGCACAGGGTCGGGTCGGTGTGACCCCGGATATCACCGCGCTCGGCAAAGTTATTGGCGGCGGTTTGCCGGTGGGGGCCACCGGTGGGCTGGCGGAAATCATGGAAGTGTTTAATCAGACGGCCAAACCATTGAGGGTGGAGCATGGCGGCACCTATAACGCCAACCCCATGACGATGGCCGCCGGCCTGGCGTGCATGGAGCAAATGACTCCCGCCGCGTACGCCCACCTCGAAGAGCTCGGCGAGAGGTTGCGAACTGGCTTACGTGGTGAATTAGCCCGAGCTGGCTATCGCGGTCAGGTGGCGGGCGTGGCGTCACTCGTGGCGATGATTTTCAATGATGCCCCGTTTTTGAATTACCGAGAGATGCCGTTGCGTCATCGTGAGGGCGCCATGGTTTACACCCTGCATCGCTACTTGTTGAATCACGGTGTACAAATAATTCCTCACGGACTTATGGTGCTCTCCACGGCAATGTCGACGAGCGATATCGATGAGATTCTCCACGCAGTACGCGGTGGACTAGCGGCTTTGGCGAAGGATTTCCCTCCCGATGCGGTCTAGTTTCTAATGGCTAATGACGACCTCGGCTGGGGTGTCGTCCACACGGAGCTGAAGATGGAGTTCAGCAGTTCCGTGGTTCTCGTCACGACGAAGTTGTCGGTGCAGTGGCGCAATGTGGGGCCGGTGATGGCCCCACTCATTCTTGATGGAGTTGAACTCACCATCTCGCGTCTCTTGATTGACGGCATCGAAGCGAAAGAGGGTGAGGCCATTATTGAGGAGCGAGTGCTTCGGCTACATCTCGGGGAGCGGCCTCAGGCGATCATTGAAGTCACCACCCAGCCGAGGCTTCGCCAACCCCACGAACTCGGTGTGGTCGTTCAGCCGGGACTTATCAATACTCACCTTGAGCCCACCGGTATGCGACGAGTGACGTACTGTCTCGATCGCCCCAGTGAGCGCTCCACCTACGACGTCACCTTGGTGGCTGATGCCGAGTTTCCAACCCTCCTGGCCGGTGGTGCCCTCGTCGACGCGGGCCAACTGCCCGACGGACGCGCCTGGCGTCGCTTCGTCGACCCGGTGGCCAAACCCACCTATCTCTTCAGTGCGCTGGCCGCGAATATGGGTGCGTGCACTCGGGTCATATCCACCACTTCGACCTCGACCGAAATCACGGTGGTGGCCCCGGGGGATCCCACGGTGAGTGGGGCCTACGCGCTCGACGTCCTCGAATCGGCCATGAAGTTCGACGACGCGACTGGTGGCCTGCCCTACGACTTAGCTCAGCTCACCATGGCGTCGGTGCAGGGCTACCCCGACGCCACCGAATACCACGGGCTGATGTTCTTCGAACCCTCAACCTTGTTGCTCGACGACGCGGGCTGGACTGACGATGATCTCCTTCCCATTCTGGCCAATGTCTCTCACGAGTATTTTCACCACACCCGCGGCAATCGGATCACGGTCTCGGCCTGGGATCAATTGGCCCTGAAGGAGGGCCTCACGGTTCTGGCCCAAAATGATTTTCGCGAACTTCTCGACGGTCCGAGCGCTCGCGCCACCGCGGTGGCGTTTCTGCGTCGGGTGCAATACCCCGAGGAGGCCCTACTCGCCGTTCCGGTAGTCCGCGGTGATCAGCCCGCCGCCAGCGAGGTCTATAACCGAACTACGTATTTAAAGGGCGCAGAAATCTTTCGAATGCTCCGTGCTCTCGTCGGCCCCACCGCGTGGCGTAGTGCTACCGATGCCTTTCACCAGGACTTTGACCTGTCGCACGCTTCGGTGAGCGATTTCGTAGCGGCACTGCAACGATCCTGTCCTGAATTGTCGGAGTCGATCAGCTCCATAGCCCGTTGGTTTTTCCTGGTGGGTCGGCCGAAGGTCTCGGTCACCGTGGACGAGGCCGACGGTCAGCGAGTACTGCGTCTGAGTCGCAGTGACGCATTGTTGGAGGAAACACCGGTCGGAATTCCCATCGAATACACCACACTCGCTCCCGAGGGAACCGGGCCGCAGGGCGTTCAGGTCGCGTTTATGTCGGGACGCACACTCGATGTTGTACTCCCCAAAGAATCACGCGGTGTGGTTTCGCTCCTACGTGGTCTCTCGGCCCCCATCGACCTCACGGCAAACTACACGGATGAGGAATTGGGCCTCATCGTCAGTGACGAGACCGACGTCTATGCACGGGTGGCCGCGGTGGAGAAGTTGTCCGCCGTCATTGTGGATGCGACTCGCTCGGGCGACTTCACCCGCCGCGATACAGCGGCCACACAGCTAGTGGCCGCCCTCGGTGTCGTCATGGAGAGGGAATCTGATCACGCGACATTGGCGACCTTGCTGCAGTTGCCCAGTGAAATTATTTTGGGGGACCGCGACTACGAAATTGACGTGGACGGTATCCACACCGGCGTGGTGCACCTCGCTCGCGTCCTCGGTGGTGGTCTCGGCGAACGACTGGACGCGGTTCTGAAATCGGCCACCTATGGGCCCCGCAGTACGACCCCGAGCGACCGAGCAACGAGACAACTGATTGATGCGTGCCTCACCTTGCTGCTGCATCGGGGGAAGCCGGAGGATTTTGCTCGAGCCACGGCATTGATCCATGGGGATGACTGGACTTTGGCCACGCGCGCCTTGGCGCAGTCGGTGGCGATAAACCATCCCGACGTGGAGGCGATGTTAGATGAGACCTCCCGTCGCTGGAGCAATTCCCCCAAATTGTTCGATCGATGGATTCGTGCTCAATCGGCGGCGCCGCGACCAGAGACAATTTCGCGCGTCGCAGCTCTGGTGCGATCGAATCATTACCTACGCAGCGATCGGTCACGCGTGATGGCCGTCTGGTTCCCTTTTTGCACGATGAACCGGGTGGCCTTTCACGACCCCTCGGGGGCTGGCTACAAGCTGTTCATCGACGAAGTGGAAACTCTCTCGACCGTTAGTCCACAGTTGGTTCTGCGCCTAGTGCCGGAACTGCTGCAATTCCAGCGTTTCGATACGGGACGCCGAGAACTTCTCCGCACTCAGCTCGAACGAGTTCGTGATTTTCACGGCTTGGGCGAATTCGCCCTGGGCATCGTCGACTCCCTACTGGCGTCAGCATGAAAGTGGCGGTCACGGGCTACGCCCACGAAAGCAACGCCCGGGCTACGACGCAGTATCGACGTGATGCTCACGAGGTTCACCGCAGTCCGGGTGGACTCGCCGCTAGTTGGGAAGCGCGCGCCCTGATCGAGACCTTGACTGCGGCCGGAGTAATCGTGTGTGAATTACCCACACTGGAATTTCCAGCCGGTGGCCCAGTTGATGATCGTGATCTGGTGAGTTTTACCGAAGAAGTCATCGCCGCCCTGAGCGCCGCGGGTCGGGTCGATGGGGTAGCGGTGCTCGGTCACGGAGCGGGTATGACGGTCCAGGGTGAGGATGCGGACGGCTACTTTCTCCAATCACTCCGCGCGGCGATCGGCCGAGACGCCCCCCTGGTGGCAGTTTTAGATTTTCACGCCAACCTTTCGCCCGCGATGGTGGAAGCTGCAACGGCGCTCGTCGGCTACCGAACCAATCCCCATGTCGACATTGAAGAGCGTTGTCGAGAAGCGGGATCACTACTCCTGGCGGCCTTAGGGGGTGAGAGCTTCACTATGTATTCCCACTCACTACCACTGGTGGTCTCCCAAATTGGACAACGAACTGATTCCGATCAGCCCATGGGCCACATCATGGAAGTCGTGGAGTCGTTCCTCGAGCCCCCGATCCGCTCCGTATCCCTCTTCGGTGGGTTCTCTCTCGCGGATAGTCCGCACGCGGGTCTGGCGATTCTGGTCGTGACCACTTCTGGCTCCGAGGGAGACCTGGCCGCTCATCAGGTGATTGAAACGGCGAGTGATCTGGCCTGGTCCCGTCGTCACCAGTTCCAAACCGCCGCCACTTCACTCGCTGACGTCATGGAGTTACTACGGACAAATTCGAAGCGGTGGCTTCTCGCCGACGTGTCCGATAATCCTGGGGGCGGGGCCCCCGCGACGTCAACGGAACTCTTGCGCGAGGTCGTGGCGAGTAATCGTCAGAACGTACAGATGGGCCTGCAGTGCGATGCATCGGTCGTGGACGCGGCGTGGCGAGCCGGTGACGGAGCTGAGATTGTGGTCACCTTCAACGAAGGTTCGCTCGATGCGTTGGCGCAACCCCTCACGCTCCGAGCTCGCGTCCTGACCTTGAGCAGTGGGGTGTGTGTACCCAGCCTGGGGGTCTACCGCGGCGCGTCACTATTCCCAGGCCGTAGTTGCGTTCTTCGAGTTGGCGGGGTGGACGTTGGCGTGAGTAGTCGCGCGGTGCAGGTGGCGGACCCGGACCTTCTACGCCACGTTGGACTACGCCCCGAAATGGCTGAGGTCGTCATCGTGAAATCTCGAGGTCATTTTCGGGCCGGCTTCGCTGAGCTCTTTGATGATGAGCAGATTGTCGAGGTCAGCGCTCCGGGCGTGGCGCCGGTTGACCTGTCGATGGTGACACCCGTGCGACTACGTCGTCCCGTTCTTCCGTGGGACAGTTTTCTGGACGATTTGACGATCGCGGAATTGGCCCCGTATACGGTCATCGCTCGAGGGGGGTCCTAAAATGTTGCCAGGAAACATTCACGTCGTCGCTACCGGCGGAACGATCTCGTCGCACTACGACGGCGAGCAATGGACCGGTCTGAGCGGCCACGAACTCCTGGGTGAATTAGGGCTCAGCGATCAGAACATTTCCGTCGAGGACGTCGCGACTGGTGATTCCGCCAGTCTCTCGCCCGAGGACATGTTGGGAATTACTCGTCACGTCGAAGCGGCGATATCGGCGGGTGCTGCGGGAGTGGTGGTTACCCACGGCACCGATTCGCTGGAATTGACGGCGTACCTGATGGATCTCTTTCTCGGGCCCACCTTGTCGGTGCCCGTGGTCATTACTGGTTCCATGCGACCACATTCGCACCCCGAACCCGACGGCCCCGAGAACTTGCGGCACGCTCTGCAACTGGTCCGAGATCCCGCTTGCGCGGAACGGGGGGTCGTGGTCTTGCTCGATGACGTGATCTATTCGGCGGCTCAGGTCGTGAAGCGTGACGCGAGTCGTCGTGAGGCCTTCACGGCGGTGCCCGGTCCCGCCCTCGGCAGCTGGGGCGAGGCGGGTGCGACGTGGAATTCGCCGCCGCCGCGCAGTTGGCAAACACCGAATGGACTCGTTGACGCGGTGCCCCTGGTGACAATCTTCAGCGGGATGGCGCCGGAACTTCTCCGCGGCATCGCCACCTCAGCCCAGGGTCTGGTCCTCGAAGTATTCGGTGATCTCAATCTGCCGCTTCCGCTGTGGGACGTCGTCTATGAGTTGAGCCACCTCGGCCTACCCATTGTTTTTGCGGGTCGCCCCTACGCTCCTGGATTTCGCAATGAAGGTTTGGACTTCCTGGGCGTGGTGGGTTCGTGCGGCCGAACGGCGCCCAAGGCTCGTCTCGCCCTGATGGCGGCCCTGGGCTCGCTCGCAGCGGGCGAGGAACTCTACCCCCGACTGGAGTCGTACTTGGGCGGTGGCGCGTGACGTCGTTGTCGAACTCACTGAATGCGGTAGTAACCCAGCAGTTGAGTGACGAAGTTGTCAATTGCCTCGTTCGGGTGGAGTGGATGGATGGTCGAGACTCGGCGAGTGGGGCGGCGGGTCGTACCGCTGCGGATTCACCCCGAGCCTTATCTGCGGACGACCCATTTCGTATCGCCAGCGTGACGAAAACCTTCACAGCCACCCTCATCATGCAGTTGGTGGAAGAAGGGCATCTGCGCCTCGACGATGCGGCCATTGAGTTTCTCGATGTGCAAGCCCGCAGTTGCTTACGCGCGCTGCAGAATTTCGGTGGGGAGCCGCACGGAGGCGAGGTCACCATTCGTCAGCTGCTCACTCACGCCGCGGGACTATTTGACTACGCCTCGGCTCCAGAATTCTTCGCCGAGTTGGCGGAGGAACCCGGTAGGCGCTGGTCACCATTGGAGCTGCTCGAGGGGGCCATCGCCTGGGGGGCACCACACTTCGAGCCGGGCGGCGGCTACGGATATTCGTACAGTGATACCGGTTACGTACTTTTAGGCTTGGTGATAGAAAATATTCTGAGGCAAGAACTGCACGTGGCTTATCGGGAACGTATTTTGAATCCGGTCGGCCTGCACGAGACCTATCTTGAAGGTTACGAGGAACACCGTGGCCCCGTCCTCAGCCACGCCTATCAGGGTGCGTTCGACGTCATGGCTATTAGTGGCACCGCCGACTGGGCCGGGGGCGGTCTGGTCTCGACAGCGAGGGACCTGGCGAGCTTTGCTCGTGCGCTCTTCGTGGGAGATCTCCTGTCGCCGGAAGCTTTGTTATCGATGCTGCGTTGGGATTTTCGTGCACTCGACCCGCTGCGACACACGCCGGGCTACCTGGGTTACGGCCTTGGTGTGGAGGCGCGGAAGTACGGTTCGCATCTGTGGCGGGGCCACCGAGGTCACTGGGGAGTCTTGTTTCACGTGGAGCCAGTTTCGGGGTTGATTCTGACGGGCACGATAAATCAGGCCTCCGTGCACCCAGATGCTTTCTTCCACGCGACGTTGGATTCTCTCGGATATGGTCCGTTAGTTGGAGAGGTGGGATCGTGAAAGATTCTCGACAAAGTGCAGTAGAAACGGGGCTGCGTGATGCAGTCACCTTCGCGGGAGTGACTCCTACGACCTACGACATCCACGAGCGCATGGCGCGGTACGGGGTTCCGGGCTGCGCGGTTGCGGTTATTGAAGGTGGCGAGGTCGCGTGGGTTGCCGGCTACGGCCTCACCGAGGTGGGTGGCGCGGCCGTTACCGCCGACACCATGTTTCAGGCGGCGTCCATTTCAAAAGTCGTTAACGCCCTCGCTGTCCTGGCCACGGTGGAGCAGGGGCTGATACAGCTGGACCGCGACATCAATGAGCAGCTACGTAGTTGGCAGTTGCCACGCGAGGACGCGTGGGCGTCACGCGCCGTGACACCGCGACAGTTACTGTCGCACACCGCGGGAACGTCGACGCCGGGTTTTGTGGGCTACGTGCCCGGCGAAGCAATCCCGACGACCTGGGATATTTTGAATGGTACGTCGCCGGCCAATAGTGAAGCCGTGACGGTAATTACCGAGCCGACCGCCGAGTTTCACTATTCCGGCGGCGGCACCACCATTCTCCAACTACTACTGGAGGACGTTCACGGCGAGCCCTACCCTGAGATTATTCGGCGCTTAGTCTTCGAACCTCTGCAGATGACCAGCAGTCACTACCAGTACCCGATCGACCGCAGTGAGTTCCCCCAGGCGGCGTGCGGTCACTTCATTTCTGGCGAACGCCTGCCCGGTGGTGGCAACGTGAAGCCGACCTACGCGGCCGGTGGCATGTGGTCGACCGCGTGCGACTTGGCCACTTTGACTCGCGCCGTGGGGGCACTGCGCTTCTCGGATTCGCGAGGTCTCATTTCTGCATCAATGGCCAGCACCATGCTCACGGCCGTAGCCCCGGGCCCACACGGACTGGGACCGGAAATTATTGGTGAGGGTCCCGCACTGCGTTTTCGCCACAACGGGACTAACCGCGGCTTTTGCTGTCAGATGGAGGGCCTCATGAATCGGCCATCCGGCGTGGTCGTCATGACCAACGGTGACGGAGGGAACAGTTTGCTCGGAGAAATCATCCGGGGTGTGGCCTCGGTCTACGAGTGGGAAGGTTTCAATAATCCGCCCATCGAGACCGTCGTGGTGCCGGAGGAATTCTTAGCTCGTATGGAGGGCCACTACGTGGGTCCAGTCGGGATGGAACTGGACCTCGAAGTCGACGGTGGCGAAGTCTTCACGCCCTCCCCCTACGGACGACGCGTACTGATTCCCACCGGGGCCAAAGAATTTCTGGACACCGAGACCGGGGCGGTGGTCATTGTTGATGACGCCGACGATGCCGTCGTGGCGCGAGTCTTGGTTGATGGCGAAGAAATTCTTCGCTACACGAAGGCGGACTGAGTCGTGGACCATGTCGCAACTGAACTCGTCGCGGCGGCGAATGCGGAATCAATGAAGGCGCAGGACACTGCTGGTGTGCTGGTGGGGAAGGTGTCAGATTCTGACGCGCTGCCCGTAGTGCAAGAACTCATGGACGCAATTTGGGGACCGGCAGTTGTGCTCCCCCGTAATGTTCTGCGGGCGCTCGCCAGTGCGGGTTCGTGCGTCATGGTCGCCGAACGAAGGGGTGTGCCGGTGGGCTTCGCCCTGGGATTCTTGGGATGGGATGGTGGTCTCCACCTGCATTCACACCAAGTCGGGGTGATCACTAGCGAACGTGGTACCGGCGTGGGCCTTGCTCTCAAATTCGCGCAGCGAGCGCTCTGCTTGACCAATGGTGTGAAGGAAATCCGATGGACCTTTGACCCCATCCTGCGGGCTAACGCGACGTTTAATCTCACGCGCCTGGGTGCTCGCATCATTGGTTTTTATCCGAATCACTACGGCTCACGAGTGGACGCCTTTAATACCGGCGACGTGACGGACCGCGTTATGGTGTCCTGGAATTTACGAGGAGCTCTTGATGTTTCCCCCAGTGCTCTTGGCGCGAGTGGTGAAGCTCTCATTGCGCTAGGGGAGGAGGGACCTCACCGATCCACTGCGCTGCCGGTTGAGGGGTCGTTGATACCGCTGCCCCTGCGCTATCACGACCTGCGCAGTAATTCTCCAGCCCTCGCTGACGCCTGGCGGGTGGCGGTGGGCCGGGCGGTGGGTGACACCTTGGACGCGGGACTAACTCTGGCGGCTATCGGTGCTGAGGGCTACGTCGTGGGCGCGGGATTGCCGTGAAGCTCGAAGCGGTAGAAACTGTGCGAGTACCCATGCCCCTGGTGCGACCATTCCGCACCTCCTTCGGACTTCAAGTCGCTCGTGATGTCCTGCTCGTTCACGTTCGAACTGACGTCGGGGAGGGCTGGGGGGAAGCCGCTGCTCACGCCGAGCCCTACTACAACGAAGAGTTTGTCGACGCGTCACAGCTCGTCATCGAACGTTTTCTCGTGCCGGCAATTGTGGCGCGGGGCGATTTTCATTCCAGCGATCTAAGCGAAATCTTCCGGCGGGTGAAGGGCTACCCCGCGGCCAAGGCGGGACTTGAAATGGCGCTGCTCGACGCGGAGCTGCGTGCAGCGGACGAACGATTGGTCGACGCTCTGGGTGGGGTCCGCTCGGCGGTAGCGGTCGGGGTGTCCGTTGGAATTACCTCCTCAATAGATGAACTAGTGGCGACGGTGGATGGCTACGTCGGTGATGGCTACCAACGCGTGAAATTAAAAATCGAACCCGGTTTTGATATCGAGGTGCTGACCGCGGTCCGCGCTGCCTTCCCGGACCTGGCCCTCCAGGTCGACGCGAACGCGGCCTACACGTCGTCGGACCTCGAGCTCTTACGTCGCTGCGACCACTTCAATCTATTGATGATCGAACAGCCCTTCGCCGTCGACGACCTCGAGACGCACGCCATACTGGCGGCCTCGATGGCGACCCCGATCTGTCTGGATGAGTCCATTGTCTCGCTCGCCGCTACGCGGCGGGCCTTGGACGCCGCGGCGTGTTCAATCGTCAATCTCAAGGTGGGGCGCTTGGGTGGCGTGCTCAGCGCGAAGGCGGTACACGACTTCTGTTTCGAACGCGGCGTAGCGACGTGGTGCGGGGGGATGCTGGAGTCGGGCATTGGACGAGCCACCAACGTGGCGCTGGCTGCCCTACCCGGCTGCGTCTACCCCGGAGATATCTCGGCCAGCGAACGTTATTTCTCCCAGGATGTGACCGAGCCATTCATTCTGGAAAACTCCACTCTCGCAGTGCCCAGGGGTCCGGGCTTGGGGGTCACCGTCGACCTCGAAGCTATTCGGACCCTTGGTGGGATCTCACGAAAGGTTTTCTGATGACATTTAATTCTTCGACGATGGTGGCGGATCTTCGAACCCTGGTGCTGTGCGAATCGCCCACCAGCGACCCCGAGCGTCTCGAGGCCTGCGCCGACTTGCTGGTCTCTCAGGCGCAGGGCTTGGGTTTGTTGGTAGAGCGAACGTCGCGTGAGGGTTTTCCGGTTCTGTTTGTGGGCGAGCGAGACGCGCCGGTGCTCATCCTCGGCCACCTCGATACCGTGCACCCCCTCGGCACCCTCACACGTAATCCGTGGAGCGAAGTTGATGGTCGGGTGACGGGACCAGGAGTGCTCGACATGAAGTCGGGGCTCGTCATTGCTCTGCACGTCCTCGCGCAGACCAGCGGAGCCTCGTTGCTCATCACTTCGGACGAGGAAATCGGAAGTGGCGTGAGTCGTCCGCTCATCGAGGAAGTGGCTAGTCGAGCTCGAGCTGTTTTTGTTCTTGAATCCGCCGTGGGTCGCGACATCAAAATTGCTCGCAAGGGTGTGGGGCGTTTCCGTCTGACCTGTCGAGGCCGTGCCGCGCACGCTGGCGTGGAACCCCATCGTGGAGCCAATGCTCTGGTGGGTCTCGCCGAGCTCGTGAGTCGGGGCGCAGCGCTCGGGGACAGTGCCCTCGAGACGACGGTGACGCCCACCGTGGCCTCAGCCGGCTCGTCAGTCAACACCGTGCCCGACCTCGCCTCTGTGGTCTTTGATGTTCGGGCCTGGACCAGCGCGGAATTCGAACGCATCGAGTCCGCACTCAGCCGGGAGCTCCGCAGCGTCGCCGACGTCACCGTGCTCGTGGAGCGCCTGTCGTACCGTCCGCCCTTCGAAAAAGAGTCGTCAGTTGAACTCCTACGGGCGGCAAAAGTAGTCGCCGACCTCCTCGAGATTCCACCCTTCGAGGGTGTGGCCTCGGGCGGGGGTTCGGACGGTAATTTTACCGCCGCCCTAGGTGTTCCGACCTTGGATGGGCTGGGCGCGGTGGGTGCTTGTGCCCACACCGATGTCGAGTGGGTGTCAGTGGATTCGCTAGAAGAACGAGCCAGGTTATTGAAGGGCCTCATTGAGTACGTGACCTCACAGGAGAACTCGTGAGTATTTCGAGAGATCTCATCGGTCGACAGGCCGGTCCGCGCAGCAGCGTCGCCGAGACGCGGTGGCTCTTGTCGTTCGCCGCAGGCTTGGGTGACACGAAGCCGGTGCATCTGGACACGACGGTCTCGGGTGGTCTGAAGGCGCACCCCCTCTTCCCCGTCTGCCTCGAGTGGCCGGTCATCCTCGACCTGGGCCGCGACCTCGCCGCCGAGGATCTGGGGAGCGCAGTAGCGATTATTCACGCGTCACACGACACGGTATTGCTGCAGCCCATTGGTCGCGATGAACTCCTGACGACGACGCTCACGGTGGTTGGGCTCGAGGCTAAAAAGCCTGGTGTCCTCGTCACGCTCCTGCTGGAGTCGCGGAACGCGCAGGGGGACTTAGTATCTTCCACCCAGCAAGGAAATTTTTATCTGGGGGAAACCCTCGATGGTCCCGACGCAGCCCCACCAGCGCGCGACGAGATTGATACCCGTCCACCCAGCACGTGGAGCGGCAGCGCTGAAATGGTGTTCACTGCGGGCGAAGCCCACCTCTATACCGAGGCGGCGAGAATTTACAACCCTATTCACACGGACCGAGCGGTAGCTCTCGCTGCGGGATTACCGGGCCTACTCCTGCACGGCACCTCGACAATGGGTCACGCCGTTACCGCCGTGGTGGACCAGTGCGCCGATGGCGATCCCACGCGCGTACAGCGCATTATGGGTCGCTTCTCTGGCATGGTGAGCCTCCCCTCACGAGCGATGGTCCACTGGGGGGAACCCGAAACGTGGGGCGACGGTCTCGTAGTGCGTTACGTCGTCGAGTCCTCCAGCGGCCAGCGCGTCATTGATCGCGGCGTCGTTGTTCTGAGCTGCGACTCGGGCCCTTAGAGCAATTCTCCCAAAGTCGCGAGAGTCGTTTCAACCTCCGACAGGGTATTGGTGTGAGTGAGTCCCATTCGGATGACGCCGCCTTCGAGAGTGAGACCTAGGCGGTCAATCACGTCGGGAGCGTAGACGTCACCGTTCCAACAGTAGATACCCCGATTGGAGAGGGCGATGGCGAGGGCTTCGCGGTCGAGGCCCGATTGGGAAAACGACACCGTGGGCACGCGGTCGTGCAGGAGAGCGAGGTCGGTAATTCCGTGTACCACTACTCCGGGCAGGGCGTGGAGACCCTGGATGAGTCGAGTCACTAAGGGCTGCTCGTAGTCGGTCATGGCGGCGAAGGCCTCGTAGAGAGTCACGGTGCGGGGGCGAAGCCCCGGCAGAGCGGCGGGGCTCGTCACGCCGAACTCGGCGCCCACCCATTCGAGGTATTCAACGGCGCCCATGGTGCCGGCAATACCTTCGAGGGATTTCGTGCCCGTTTCGAAACGATCAGGAATGTCGTCGGATGCGGCGCGAAGTTTGTGGGGCCGAAGATCCTGGAGGACTTCCGCGCGACCAAACAGGACGCCAATATGTGGTCCAAAAATCTTGTACATGGAAGCCACTAAGAAGTCGCAATCCAGCGCCTGGACGTTCACGGGTCCGTGAGGGGCGTACTGGACGGCGTCGACGTAGGTGAGGGCGCCCGCGTTCCGGGCGAGTCGGCAAATTTCCTGCACGTCATTAATGGTGCCGAGAACATTGCTGGAGTAGTTGATAGCCACCATCGCCGTCTTCGAAGAGATGGCGCTACTCAACTCGTCACGGTTGAGTTGGTACGTCGTCGGATCGAATTCAACCCGCCGAACGGTCATACCCCGTTCCGCGGCCATCATGAGCCAGGGGGTGGTGTTGCCATCGTGCTGCATGCCGGTGAGCAAAAGTTCGTCGCCCGGAGAGAAACGTGGTCCGAGGGTCCGGGTCATCTGGAAAGTGAGGGAGGTCATATTCGCGCCGAAAATTATTTCGCGCTCGCTACGAGCATTGACGAGATCAGCCACGGCGTGGCGTGATTCTTCAACAATCTTGGTGGCCCGAAGAGAGCTAGCAAAATTTCCGTGCACGTTGGCTCGGTAGGTGGTCAAGGCTTCGACCATGCGCGCAATCACCTGGTCCGGCACTTGCGTGCCCGCCGGTCCGTCTAAATAAATAGGCGAACCGGCGGACCGCAGAGCGGGAAACTGCTGTCGAATTTCCTCGATGGAGTAGTTACGACGTGATGTCATTTCTTGCCGTGCTACTGAATTGGTTTTAGTGTGCAGCGTTGTACGCGGCGATCGCCGCGTTGGCCGCTGATTCGGCCGCTTTTAGCTGCGTCGCGGGGTTGGAGTTCGGATCAGTGAAGATCGCCGCCAAGGCATTGGCTACGGCGTCATTGACCTGAAGGTAGGGTCCGACGAGCGGGCCGACGGTGGCGTTAGTGGTGGTGCCAGCAATGATTTCGTTGTAGGCCACCTTGTAGTACGGCTTCGACGCCCATAGTTTGGTGATGATGGGGTCGGCAGCAGAGGATGCACGCACTGGGTTGTAACCCGTTCCGGCATCCCAGGTAGCCATTGTCTTGGCGCTCACCATGTACTGCATGAAGACCCACGCAGCCGCGACCTTCGCAGCGCTGGTGTTCTTCGGGATGTAGAGCGTCTGGCCACCAGGCTGCACACCGTTGGTGGCGGCGCTGGTCAAGGTCGGTAGGGGAGCCACACCGAGGGTGACGTTCTTGAACAAGGGCAGGTAGCCACCGATGGTTCCTAACGCTGATGACGTGTCGAAGGTGATACCCGAGTTGTCATTCGCGATGTCGAAGAGGTTGTTAAACGCTGCCAGACCAACACCAGTTCCGGGGAAGGACTTCGCGGTTCCGGCCTTCACCATGTTGTGGATATCGGTAACCAGAGCCAGGCTGGTGGCGTTATTGAAGGCGGCGGCCGTAGCGCGGCCGGTGCGACCATTCTGCTGATTGACGTAGTACTGGTTCGACATTCCGTTCCAGATCTGGAGCCACCAGGGGTCATTCTTCACGGAGATGCCGTCCTTGTAGCCGGCGGCCTTGAGCTTGGCGGCGTCAATAGCGAGCTCGGCAAAGGTCTTCGGCGGGGCAGCAATCTTTGCCTTCTTAAAGGCCTGGAGGTTGTAGTACATCACCGGGGCCGACATAGCGAAGGGCATGCCCATGAGCTGACCTTTGATGGTCTGCTGGCCGATGGCCTTCTTCAAGAAGTCGGCGGTGGAGTACTTGGAAGCAGCGATGCACGCGGATACCGGAATGAAGGTCGTGGAGTCCGATGCCTGCTGGTTTTGGTAGTTGTCGAAGTACAAAATGTCGGGCTGAGTGCCATTAGCGAGGGACTGTACGTAGGGAGTCCAGGTGCCGTCGGTAGAGCTCTGCTGACTCACGTCGTTGACGTGAATCTTGGTCTGCGAAGCGTTGAAGGCGTTCACCAATTTCACCATGACCGATTCGGGGGTGGTGGCGTCAGAAGCGGTGCCCGAAGCGGACTCCCAGAAGTTGATGTTGATCTTTCCGGAGGTATCGGCGAGCGCTGGATTACAGACCGAAGTCGTCGTCGCGGTGGCCGTAGTGGAAAAGACCCCAGTGACAATCACGGAGCTCAACAGCATGCTGACTCCCGCAAGTGCTCGAAGCGTTTGACGTTTTTTCATTGTTGCTCTCCTAGGGATAGTTGTGCTTCTCTTGTTTAGCGTACAAGAAGAGAAGCATCTTCGCAGGTCGAGCGGAAAACTATTTGAGCGCTCCTCCAGTGAGGCTGCGGACGAGCTGCTTATTAAAGAAGATCATGATGAGAATCATGGGCACGGCGGCGATGACCGATCCAGCTAAAACAACGTTAAAACCCTGAATTGTTCCGGCATTGAGGGCCTTGAGACCGATTTGGATGGTGCGGTTAGTGGTGCTGTTGGTCGTCAGTAGCAAGGGCCAGAGATAGGAATTCCAGGCGCCGAGGGCCGAAATGACCATAAAAGCAGCGAGCTGGGGCCGCACGAGAGGCAGGGCCACCCGCCAGAGAAACCCCATTGACCCCTGTCCGTCGAGAGTGGCGGCTTCGCGCATTTCGCGAGGAATCCCCAAAAATGCCTGGCGCAGAAGAAAAATGCCAAAGGCCGACACCATAAAGGGAACGGAGAGGGCCCACATGGTGCCGTAGAGGTGCAGTGAGTTGACCGTCTGGAAATTGGTGATGATCGTGACTTCAAAGGGGATGAGCAGAGTCGAAAGGACAATGGTCCAGAGAATCCTCTTGAAGGGAAAACTGTAGGTAGCAAAGGCCCAAGCAGCCAGAACCGTCGTGATACTGGCGCCCATCACAATCTCCACCGTCTGCTGGAGAGAGTTGAAGAGGTAATGCCACATGTGGCCGGAAAAGAAGGCGTTGCTATACGCACTCCATTGGGGGGTGGGGGGGAAGAAGTCTGGGGGTGTGTCACCGAACTGCTTGGCGGTAAGGAGTGAACTCACGATGGTCATATAGAGCGGGAACAAGACGGCGAGCGCCCCCAGCGTGAGAATGGCGTAACTGCTCACGATGCGTAGATTGCTCCCAAGCCGTGGCGAAAACCTGCGCTGGGACACCTTATTCTCCGACATAGTGAACCCGTCGCTCGAGAAAGCGGAACTGGAGAAAAGTAATGAGTGAGGTAATACCAAAGAGGGCGATCGAGATGCAAGCAGCCACCCCAGCGTTGGGTTGGACTGTGACTGACTGGTAAATCAGGTAGGCCAAGGTATCGGTATTGGTATAGGTAGTGGAGCCAGTGCCGATGAGTACGTCCATCTGCCCAAAGGTGTACATGGCGGCGATTGTGCCGACGGCTAAGGCGTAAAAAATGGTGGGGCTCAACATCGGTATGGTCACGCGAAAGAAGCGTCGCACCGGTGAAGCGCCGTCAACAAGGGCGGCCTCCATGACCTCTTCCGGCAGGGATTGCAAGCCGGCACTGAAGAGAAGGAACGACAGTCCCATGAATTCCCAGATCCCGATGATCGCCATCGCCGGTAGGGCCCACGTGGTGTTTTGCAGGAAGGGTGGATTGACGTTGATGCCGAACCAGGGCAGTAAGCCATTGACCGGGTTGAGCAAAGTGCCAAAAATTGTGGCGGCCACGGCGACCGAACTCACCGCCGTCGTGGAGAAAATCACCCGGTAGATCGCCATTCCTCGAAGTTTCTGGTGTGCGGTCACGGCGAGAACGAGCCCAGCGAAGACACCGAGTGGTACCACCATGGCCGTATAGAGGAGCGTCGCCTGTAGCGAATTGAGAAAAACGTCGGAGGTCACGGTGGTGGTGAATTGGTGAATACCTAGCCACTTGGAGGGTAGGCCTGGGAACGGCGGTATGGCGTAGAGCGCCAACTTGAAGTTGCGTAAGAAGGGATAGATGATGAAAACGCTGATCAGAGTGAGAGCTGGTGCAATGAGGGCGTACGCGCCGACGCTCTGGCGAATCCTGACGCTGCGTCGGGTCATGCCCGGAGTCGCTCAAGCGTGAGTGCGTCAAAAAAGAGCGGGCTCTCAGTGGTAACGATGAATGACAGTGTTTCACCTAAACGAGGGCGAGCGACATTGGCTGCCTGGCGGATAACGACAGTCTGTCCACCTGGGGCGTCGACGTGGACGTGAACTTCCGAACCCAAGACTTCGAGCGCGGAGCAGACGCCCGGTACGCCACTGTTCGACAGCTGGAGATCTTCTGAGCGAACTCCCATGACTATCGATTCGTCGGCGCCGAGAACGTTCACGGTGGCGGTGTCGCCGACGTAGATAACTCCGCTACGCCTCTGTGCGCGTAGGAGATTCATCCCGGGATTACCCACAAAGCTGGCGACAAAAGTGTTGATGGGGTCCTCGTAGAGTTCGGCCGGGCTGCCTATTTGTTGGAGGTGGCCGTTGTTCATTACGGCAATTCGGTCACCCATCGTCATGGCTTCCACTTGATCGTGGGTGACGTAGATGGTGGTAGTGCCGAGTCGTTGTTGCAATTGAACAATTTCACCACGGGTCTGCGTGCGCAAGGTGGCGTCCAGGTTGGAGAGCGGTTCGTCCATTAAGAAGACTCGTGGGCTCCTGACGATGGCTCGAGCGAGGGCTACGCGCTGGCGCTGACCTCCTGAGAGCTCCTTGGGCTTACGAGACAAGAGTTCCCCAAGACCGAGTAATTCAGCGGCTTCACGAACTTTCTTCTGGTTCTCATCCTTAGATCCATCCTGGCTCAGGAGAGGAAAGCCAATGTTCTTGGCGACGCTGAGGTGGGGGTAGAGGGCGTAACTCTGAAAGACCATGGCGACGTCGCGGTGCTGGGGCGCAACCCCCTCCACGGACTTACCACCAATCAATATGGAGCCAGTAGTGGGCTCCTCGAGGCCAGCCACCATTCGTAGTGCGGTCGTCTTACCGCAGCCGGAGGGTCCGAGGAGCACCAAAAATTCTCCGTCGTCAACGGTGAGGTCAAACCCGGTGAGTACCTGCTGAGTTCCGAACTGCTTGCCCACTTGCTCGAAACGAACTTCTGCCATTTCTGGTCTCCTGGCTGGTTTACGTTGCGCCGTTATCTTGTACGGTGAACAATACCGGATAGTTGAGACGGTAGTGGCTGGCTGGGCCGTTTCACAGCATGGGTTTTCGAACAGCACCTGCGTCGCAATGCTGCGGCTGACTGGTCAGTGTCACAGGCCACTCGTAGCGTTTGGCTATGGAAAAAACGTACACACAACTTGATCAGATAGCTGTCGCAATTAACAACGGAGAGATTGGTCTCGCCAAAGCCTGGGGCGGCGCGGGAGTAGGCATCGTCAGCCACGCACCCGAACTCCAGCCCGGCGGGTTTTATCCCGACCCCCAGTATGTGGTTACACCCCACGTGGGGCAACTCAGTTGGCTCTTCGAGACTCTGGTCGACGTGGCGAAGCACCACGAGGGCTTTGGCATGTGGAAGGAGGACTTTTTCATCCGACTCGCGACGCGCGCTCAGGCGGTCCCCGTGGATGCGGAGCCGCGTGATCTCCTGCTCGCGAGCTTGATTGGCGCCTACGAATTCTTCGGTGAAATCGAGTCCGGTGAACTTCAGGTCGAAGTCGTCGTGGTCCACCCGAGGACGCCCGCCGCTGGCGCTGCCTACGACGGCACGACGGTTCGTTCCTTTTTCGCAAGTCGCGGACTGTTCGCGTAAGTAGGCCTAGCCGGCCGACTCCTCAATGTGAGGAGTTGGCGGCGGCTGCACTGCAGTGGAGCGGGTGACGGGAATCGGACCCGCGTATACAGATTGGGAACCTGTCGCTCTACCATTGAGCTACACCCGCGAAGAACCTAATTATAGCCACGGCACCCGGGTGGGCAAAGTTGTGACGCCCGGAGAACTCCAGCCGTATGGACTGACAAACTACGTAGTCTCAATAGTTCAGCGAGTATCCTTACAGCCACAATGGTTCTTTCTGATCGCTCCATAACCCAAGCCCTCGCTGAGGGGCGCATCCTGATCGACCCCCTGGGCGAGGGTTGCATTCAGCCCTCCTCGGTGGACCTGCACGTTGACCAACTCTTTCGGGTATTTCGCAATCACTCTCGTAGGGTGATTGACGTCAAAGAGGACCTTGAGGACCTGACCGAGCTCATCGATGTTGGCCCCACAGATCCGCTCATTCTGCACCCCGGTGAGTTTCTTTTGGGCTCAACTGTGGAAACGGTGGGTCTCCCTGATGACCTCGTTGGGCGCTTGGAAGGCAAGAGTTCGCTGGGTCGTCTGGGCCTTTTAATTCACTCGACCGCCGGTTTTATTGACGCGGGCTTTCGGGGTCACATCACTCTGGAGCTATCGAACGTGGCGAACCTGCCCATCACGCTCTACCCCGGTATGAAAATTGGCCAAATTAGTTTCTTCGAAATGACTACCCCCGCCGACCGCCCCTATGGCTCGGCCGGACTAGGTTCGAAGTACCACGGCCAGCGCGGGCCGACGCCAAGTCGCTACAACGAAAATTTTCGGAACAACTAGAGTCATTTTGCTCACCGTAACACCGCTGCCAACCCCTCAGGAGAACTAATGCTGGCTCGTATTGTCATCGGACTCGCAGTTTCGCTGATCTGCTTCGCCATCGCCGGTCGGCGCTTTTTCTGGCTGTCGCAGCTCGTACGCAGCGGCAAGCCCGCCAACCGCACCTGGCAAGGCATGCGACGGACTAAGGAAGTCGTCAGCGCCGAAGTCGTCGAAGTCGCCGGCCAGCGCAAGCTGCTGAAGTGGACCGTTCCTGGTCTGGCTCACTTCTTCACGATGTGGGGCTTTACCGTTCTGCTGACCACGATTCTCGAGGCCTACGGCGCGCTCTTTAACCGTGACTTTCATATCCCCTTCATTGGCCAGAGCAACTGGCTCGCCTTCGTCGAAGATTTCTTCGCCACCGCCGTCCTGCTCTCGTTGGTGGTGTTCTCCATCATTCGCGTGAAAAATGCTCCCTCGCGTAAAGATCGCAACAGCCGTTTTTACGGGAGTCACCTCGGTGCCGCCTGGTTAGTACTGGGCATGATTGCCCTCGTCATCATCACACTCTTGGTCTACCGCGCCGCCCAGATCAACACGGGCTACTTCCCCTTTGCGGAGTCGCCCTGGGCGTTTTCCAGCCAGTTGCTGGCTGGCTGGCTGGCCCCCTTGGGTGCGGGCGTCAACTCGGTTATTGAAGTGGTCTTCCTCCTGGCCAATATCGGCGTTATTGCCGGCTTCTTGGTCTTCGTGTCCTACTCCAAGCATTTGCACATTTTTCTAGCTCCCCTCAACGTCTCCTTCTCACGTCGGCCCCGGGCCCTCGGTGGTCTCGACAAGACCCCCGACATGGACATGGAGAACGTCACGGAAGACACGGTCTTTGGTGTCGGTCACATTGAGGACTTCACCTGGAAGCAGATGCTGGACTTCTCGACCTGCACGGAGTGCGGTCGTTGCCAGTCGCAGTGCCCAGCCTGGAACACCGGCAAGCCCCTCAGTCCGAAGTTGCTGATTATGGGACTGCGCGACAACATGTTCGCCTCGGCGGACCGGCTCCTCACCGGTGAGGCCAGTCCCGACACCCTCGTCCCGTCGGTCATCGATCCCGACATTCTCTGGTCGTGCACGACCTGCGGAGCCTGCGTGGAAGAGTGCCCGGTTGACATTGAGCACGTTGACGCCATTATCGACATGCGTCGTTATGAAGTCTTGATGGAGTCACGCTTTCCGAGTGAGGCCAGCCTGCTGCTGCGCAACATGGAGAACCAGGGTGACCCCTGGGGTCTGGGTCAGGCCAAGCGTGCCGACTGGATCGCCGCTATGGACTTCGAAATTCCCGTCATTGAGGACGTCATCCCCGAGGACATTGAGTACCTGTACTGGGTGGGCTGTGCGGGATCGCTCGACGAGCGTGGTCGTAAGCAGGTCGAATCAACGGCCCGCATGCTGCACCGAGCGGGCGTTAAGTTCGGCGTCCTGGGCCCCCGCGAGTCCTGCACCGGAGACCCGGCCCGTCGCATGGGTAATGAGTACTTGTTCCAGGAAATGGCCAAGGCCAACATTGAAACTCTGAACAGCGTGGGCGCCAAGAAGATTGTGGCCTCCTGCCCCCATTGTTTTAACACGATGAAAAATGAGTACCCCGCGCTCGGTGGAGACTACGAAGTTATTCACCACGCCGAACTGCTTGGTCACCTCGTGGCGACTGGTCGTCTGACTCCGGGTCTGGGCTACAAGGGAGTCGTTACCTATCACGACCCCTGCTACCTCGGTCGCCACAACCGCGTCTTCGACGAACCCCGCAGCGTGCTGGACGCGATTCCGGGAGTGACGCAAGTAGAAATGGGTCGCTGCCGCGAGAAGGGATTCTGCTGTGGAGCCGGTGGTGCGCGGATGTGGATGGAAGAAAACATCGGCACCCGCGTCAACATGAACCGTACCAATGAAGCACTGGAGACCGGCGCTGACATTGTGTCCACGGCCTGCCCCTTCTGCATGATCATGTTGGACGACGCGGTTAAGGCCAACGGCAAGGGTGACGAAGTATCCGTGATGGACATCAGCCAGGTCTTCGAGAAGTCACTCCTAGCGGCCGCAGCCCCGACCGAGCAGTAGTCGCGTCCACCCTGTTGAGGGAAGTTAACGAAGTAGAAACACTGCGCTAACTGACTGGAAATAATTGGCTGATTGACTACTAAGGTCAACCGAGGCCAGCGTCGCCCTCTCCATGCATCACGGAAAGGAACAGACGTGTTTTTTGCGGCTTCTAACATCCCCTACCCCGCCTGGTTGAATCCCGGCGACAACACGTGGCAGCTCGTAGCCGCCACGCTGGTGGGCTTAATGAGTATTCCAGCGCTCGCCGTTCTTTACGGTGGCCTCGTCCAAAAGAAGTGGATCGTCAACACCATGCTGATGATCTTCTCGGGCTTCTCGCTGACCTTGGTGGTATGGGTTCTGTGGGGCTACAACATGGCCTTCGGACCGCAGGCTCACCTCGGAGCCACGGGTTCTTTCTGGAGTGGATTCGTGGGCAAGCCCCACCCCATTCTGAGCCACTTGAGTGAACAGGGACAAGCGGTATCGGGCACCAATACCCTGGTGCCCTTCCACTTCCCGACGTCGAGCTTGGCCTACTTCCAATTCGCCTTCGCCGCCATTACACCCCTGCTGTTTTTGGGTGGTCTCATTGGGCGTTTGAAGTTCAAGGCCTGGCTGTTGATCGTGCCACTCTGGATCACCTTCGTGTACTGCATTGACGCCGCCTTGATGTGGGGCGGAGGCTTCTTTGCTCAAAAGGGGGCCGTGGACTACGCCGGTGGATTCGTGATTCACCTCTCGGCCGGCGTCGCCTCGCTGGTGGCCGCCGCCATTGTCGGACCTCGTCTGAAGCGCGACCGCACCACGGTGCCGAGCAACCTCATGATGGTGGCCATTGGGGCCGGACTTTTGTGGCTGGGCTGGAACGGCTTTAACGGCGGCGCCTCGTACTACGCCGGGGCCGACGCTGCGGCGGCGGTTCTGAACACGAATGTTGCCACCGCCGTCGGTGTTCTGACCTGGATGGCGATGGACATGGTGTTCTCACGTCAAAAGAAGCCCACCTTCCTCGGCGCCATCAACGGCATGATCTGTGGCCTGGTCGCGATTACACCTTCAGCGGGTTTCGTCAATGGCCTCGGCGCCATTGTGGTGGGCCTCACGGCCTCGACGCTGGTCTGGGTGTCGTGGAACTACCTGTCGCGAGTACGACCCTTCAGCCGCGTCGATGACGCACTGGGTGTGGTCTACACGCACGGAATCGCCGGACTCCTCGGTGGTCTGTTGGTCGGTCTCGTCTCGGACCCCGGCATGATCGTCTACCCGGCTGGTGAGGGCCCCGCCTTCTCGGTCGGTGGCTGGTTCTACACGGGATCGTTCCACCAACTCTGGGAGCAGTTTCTCGCCGCCACCTGGGTCATTATCTTTACCGCCGTCGGTACCGCGATTATTTTCTTCCTCGTGAAGAAGCTCGTGGGTCTTCGAGAGACCGACGCCGTTTTGGAAGTCGGCGACCTCGCCATCCACGACGAAGAAGCCTTCCCCACCGAAACCTTTGCCGAGCGAGTCAACTCGCTCGGTCGATAACGAAAACCCCTAAGGAGAAAAATGAAACTCGTCGTAGCTATTTTGAAGCCGTTCAAGTTGGATGATGTGAAAGAGCACCTCAAGGATCTCGGAATTAACGGAATGACGATCACCGAGGCCCAGGGCTTCGGTCGTCAGCGGGGACACACGGAGGTCTACCGCGGGGCCGAGTACGAAATCGACTTCGTACCGAAGCTGCGTATGGAAGTCCTGGTCAATGACGGCCAAGTTGACGACGTGGTCAACGGCATTGTGACCGCGGCCAGCACCGGCAAGATCGGTGACGGCAAGGTCTGGGTGGTGCCGGTAGAGACCGTCGTGCGAGTGCGGACCAATGAGCGTGGTGATGACGCCCTCTAGGGGTCACTCGCGCGGCGCCGGCACTGCATCAACTCGGGCAGTCCAGGGAGTAGGGTAACTTTCGTGACCTGGTTGAGTGATAATCTGTAATGGGTGAGAGCCCCGCACCGGTCAATGTACGTTTAGTTAACGTAACGAAACAATTCGCCGAAGTACGGGCGGTGGACAATCTCAGTTTGGATATCCGAGCTGGTGAGTTCCTCAGTCTCTTGGGCCCCTCGGGATGCGGCAAGACCACCACCTTGCGCATGCTGGGGGGCTTCGAGGAACCGAGCACGGGATCGATCTTCTTCGGCGAGAAAGACGTAACGGGCCTACCGCCCTACCGCCGTGACGTCAACACGGTGTTCCAGTCCTACGCCCTCTTCCCCCATCTTTCGGTGGGCGACAATATCGCCTTTGGACTTCGTCGTCAGGGCGTCAGCAAGGCCGACGCCGCTCAACGGGTGGGTGAGATGCTGGAGCTCGTCGATCTAGCCGGATTGTCCGCTCGCCGACCGGCGGCCCTCTCGGGAGGCCAACAGCAGCGAGTCGCCCTGGCCCGGGCCCTCGTGAATCGCCCCACACTGCTCCTGCTCGACGAGCCCATGTCGGCTCTGGACGCCAAGTTGCGTAAGCACATGCAGATTGAACTCAAGCGCATTCAGTCACAGGTGGGTATCACGTTTTTATACGTCACGCACGATCAAGAAGAAGCGCTCACGATGTCGGACCGTATCGTCGTGATGAATCAGGGCCGTATCGAGGGCCTGGGAACTCCTCGCGAAGTGTACGAACGGCCACAAACAGATTTCGTGGCCTCGTTTCTTGGTGCGTCGAATCTGCTGCCCGGAATTCTGGGCAGCGCGACGCAGGGTTACTACGACGTGGAGGTGACGGGCGGGCATCGACTCCGCGTCGCGGCAGCGAACGTCGCCGAGGGTCTCACGGCAAGCAGTGCGGTGCAGGTGGGGGTGCGTCCCGAGAAAATTCATCTCGTACCCTCGGCTAGGGCCGAGGAAGCTGGTACGAACTGTCTGCGCGGAGTGGTGCGTGTGGCGACCTTTTCCGGCGTCGGAAATCAGTACTTGATTCTCAGCCCCGACGGTAGAGATTTCACGGTGTACGCTCAAAATATCGGTGATGCTCTCGCTCCTCGGACGGGTGATGAAGTCGAAATGCGGTGGCCGGTTGAGCACACATTCGTAGTACGTCCAAGTGGGACGATGACTAATGAGGGGGAATAATCCAATGACCAAAGAACCTAACTCTATGGATTCGGCTCTGTGGCGCGGAATGACGCAGCCACGCGTGTCGCGTCGTGACGCCCTGCGCATCGGTGGGCTCGGCCTCGGCGCTGCGGGTCTCGGCCTCGGCGCGGTGTCCAACGCCGCGGGAGCGGCCCTGCCCAACGCGAACGTGGGATCGGCAACGTGGTGGAAGGCCCAAAAGACCAATAAGCAACTTCGTTTCGCCAACTGGCCGTACTACGTCGACACGACTGGTGGCCACCACCTCTCACTGGACCACCTGGCCGCGGTAACGGGCATCCACACGACCTACAACGAAGTGATCGAAGACAACGGATCGTTCTACCAGCGAATTTTGCCCTCCCTGTCCGCCCACAGTGACACGGGCTACGACCTGATCGTGCTCACCAACAACTCCGTCGAACTGGGCTACCTGATCAAGGGCGGATGGCTCGTGCCGCTGGACCCGACCAGCATGGTGAACTTCAACAAGTACGCGGGACCGCTCGTTAAAAAGCCCAGTTGGGACCCGACGAATAAGTACACCATGGCGTGGCAGTCCGGTTGGTGCACCCTGGCCTATAACAAGGACCACGTCACGACCCCGGGTAGTTCTTTGAGTTTGATGTTCAACAGCAAGTACAAGGGCAAAGTTGGCATGCTCGCTGACCCGGTGGAACTCGGCACGTTGGGTCTCTTGGCGCTGGGCATCAACCCCGTGACCTCTAAGCCCAGTGACTGGCAAAAGGCGGCCACGAAACTTCGTTGGCAGCGTGACAGCGGGATCGTGGCGGGATACTACGACAACAGCTACATCCAGCACCTGAAGAACGGTGACTTGTGGATCGCGCACTGCTACTCGGGCGACATTTTCCAGGCCACCGTGAACGGCAATAAGAACTTGGCTTTCATGGTGCCGACGGAAGGAATGGCCTTTTGGACTGACAACATGTGCATCCCGCTCAACGCCCGTAATCCCCGCGACGCCATGACCGCCATGGATTACTACTTCAGCCCGCAGACGCAGTCGGTGGTCGAGTACTACGTGGACTACATCTGCCCCGTCCCGAACACCAAGAACGAACTCTTAGCCCCGACGGGCTGGAACAAGGCGACGCTGGCCTCGATGAGGTCCGAGATTGGTCTGGCCCCGTCGGTCACGGCGAACTCGCCCGACATCTTTCCCACCGCGGCCATGACGAAGGCCTCGCGTAACTACTACCAGTTCAAGAGTCAGACCGAGATTGACACGTGGCACGGACTCTTCCTGCCCATTGTCCAAGGCGCGTGAGCGACAGCGGCACTAGTGGCGTGACGCGACTGCGCCGTCGGGCGGTGCCGTACCTCTTAGCCCTCCCCGCGGCCGTCTGGCTCGTGGGGCTCTTTCTCGTACCCCTGTTGGTGATGCTGGTTAAGTCTCTCGAGACCTGCAGTCCCATGACGGGGGCCTGCACGATGAGTTGGCACTGGGGAGAATTCGGCTCGCAGTTGTCCATGTTCCATAAGCAGATGCTGACGTCACTCAAGTTCGCCGGCATTGCGACGGCCATCGACCTACTGCTGGCTTTTCCCATTGCCTACTGGATTGCTTTTTACGGGGGTCGTCGGAAGAACTTCTTTCTCCTCATGCTCCTGGTGCCCTTCTTCGTCTCGTTCGTGATTCGTACGGTGATCTGGGAATTTCTCCTCTCGAACGACGGGATTGTTCTAACGACTCTGCGTAACGTGCACGTGGTCTCTACTGACTTTCACATCTTGGGCACCAGCACCGCGGTCATTGCAGGTCTGGCCTACAACTTCCTCCCCTTTACCGCCCTGCCCATTTACGTGGCGCTGGAGCGCATTGACCGACGCCTCCTCGACGCCTCCCAGGACCTCTACGCCAGTCGGATAACGACCTTTACGCGAGTCATTCTGCCCCTCTGTATTCCCGGCATCTTTGCGGCCTTTCTCCTCACCTTCATTCCGGCCTTCGGGGACTACGTGAACCAGCAGGTCCTCGGCGGTATCGGCAACACCATGATCGGCACGGTGATTCAAAACACCTTCCTCATTAACTTGGACTACGCCGGTGGCTCCGCTCTTTCGGCCATCTTGATGGTGATATCGCTGGTGGGCATTCTGGTCTACGGCCGGCTCATCGGCTCGGCCACAATTGGGGAATTCTTATGACCGACCAGATCGCCACGACGCCCCTGCGGGTAGCGCGGCCCCGACGGCGCTTCTGGCTGCCGCTCTACTCGTGGCTCCTCATTGGCTACCTGGTCTTACCCATTGGCGCCATGGTCCTCTTCTCGTTCAATCGGGTCCTGACGGGTTTGCCGCAGGTGAGTTTTCAGTGGAACGGATTCACCACGCAGTGGTACCAACAGTGGAGCCAAGTTCCGGGTCTCACCGCGGCCTTCTGGCTGTCGCTGCGTCTCGCTCTGGTAGCGGCGTTGATCTCCACCGTCCTCGGGACGATGCTGGCCCTGTCACTCGTTCGATATAGCCCTCGCGAATTTCGCGGGAAGAGCTTCGTCAACCAAACCCTCTTTATGAATATTGCCGCCCCCGAAATCGTGATGGGAGCTTCACTACTCGGCCTCTTCGCGACCCTCAACGTGGCCCGCGGTTTTACGACCCTGCTACTCACCCACGTGGCCTTCAGCATTGCCTACGTGGCCGTTACGGTGCGCGCCCGGCTCTCGGGCTTTGATCGAACTCTCGAAGAAGCAGCGGGCGACCTGGGCTCCAGCCCCTTCACCACTTTTCGACTCGTCACGCTGCCGCTCATTATGCCGGGAGTCTTGGCGGGTGGCCTGATGGCCTTCGCGCTCTCGCTCGACGACTTCGTGGCGTCCAACTTCGTGAGTGGCTCGACCCTACCCTTCCCGGTCTGGGTGTACGGGGCGACGCGGGTCGGTATTCCGCCACAAGTCTTCGTGCTGGGCACCGTGATTTTTAGTCTGGGTCTGGCCTGCGCGGCCCTCAGCGTGCTGCTCTCGCGCCGCTCGGCGAACTAACCCGCTTGCGCAGCGACAGCGCGGGCCGCCGCCGCTGCGGCTTCGGGGTCACCCAAGTACCCAGCGCTCGTGACCCGCAGATCATCATTGAGCCGCAAGCGATAGGGGATGCCGGTAGGAATTTCTAATTCGGCAATGTTCTGGGTGGAAATATTCTCGAGCATCATGCGGAGGGCGCGCAGCGAATTGCCGTGGGCCACGACCAGCACCGCGCCCCCGCGCTCACCTTCGGCCCGTAGATCGGGGGCCAGAATCTCTTCGAAGTAGGGCTCGACGCGCGCGACGACGTCCTTCAGGCACTCGGTGGCGGGAATGAGACCCGGGGGAACGTCGCGGTAACGCGGGTCCGTGTCGTTACGACGCTCGTCGCCCCCCGGCAGGGGTGGGGGTGGAACGTCGTAGGAGCGCCGCCACAATTTGAGCTGCTCCATGCCGAACTCTTCGGCGGTTTGCTTCTTGTCCTTTCCCGTGAGGTCGCCGTAGTGGCGTTCGTTGAGGCGCCAACTCCTTGTCACCGGCAACCAGGGTCGGCCGGCTGATTCCAAGGCCAGGGTGGAGGTGCGAATGGCGCGGGTGAGTAGCGAGGTGTGCAGGATGCGCAAGTCGAGGTCGGCGTCGTTTGCGAGGAGGCGACCGGCGGCGCGGGCCTCGTCCTCGCCCTGGGCGACCAGATCGACGTCGTGCCAACCGGTAAAGAGATTGAGCTCGTTCCAGAGGGAACGACCGTGGCGTAGGAGTATCAGGTCGGGCATGTTTCTATCGTATCCACGTGGCGAGGGAGGTGAACACCGCCTCAAACCACAGTAATTTAGGGAAAATCTAGAGTCTTATACATCTCCTTAGCGATAACTTGACAAGTAGGGACTTAGGTTCTACAATTCTTATATCGCGTTCAGCTCATCGGATGGTCCGAGGAGTGGGAACTGAATATAAGGAGTTCACATGGCTAAGGCAGTCGGTATCGACCTCGGGACCACCAACTCGGTGGTCAGTGTTTTGGAAGCGGGAGAGCCCGTCGTTATCCCCAACTCGGAAGGTGGCCGTACAACGCCATCGGTTGTGGCCTTCTCGAAGACCGGCGAAGTTCTGGTCGGTGAAGTCGCCAAGCGTCAGGCCATCACCAACCCCGATCGCACCATTCGTTCGGTCAAGCGTCACATGGGCACCAACTGGAGCATCAATATCGACGGGACGAAGTACACCCCCCAGGAGATTTCCGCGCGCATATTGCAGAAGCTCAAGCGCGACGCCGAGGCCTACCTCGGTGACACCGTGACCCAGGCCGTTATTACCGTGCCGGCCTACTTCGACGACGCTCAACGTACGGCCACGAAAGAGGCCGGGGCGATTGCGGGACTCGAAGTTCTGCGCATCGTCAACGAGCCCACCGCGGCGGCCCTGGCCTACGGCCTCGACAAGGGACCGGCCGAGCAGACCATTCTCGTCTTCGACCTCGGCGGTGGCACCTTTGACGTCTCAGTGCTCGAGATTGCCGACGGCGTCTTCGAAGTGAAGTCGACCGCTGGCGACACCCACCTCGGTGGTGACGACTGGGACGACGCCGTGATGAACTGGCTCGTTAAGACCTTCAAGGATCAGGAGGGTGTTGACCTCGCGGCCGACAAGATGGCCGTGCAACGTCTGAAGGAAGCAGCCGAAAAGGCAAAGATTGAACTCTCGGCGACTCAGGAAACCCAGGTCAACCTGCCCTTTATTACCGCCACGGCCGATGGACCGAAACACCTTGACCTCAAGCTGACCCGCGCCAAGTTCAATGAGCTGACTGCGGACCTCGTCGAGCGCTGCCGCAAGCCCTTCGACCAGGCCATCAAGGACGCCGGCTTGACCTTGGACAAGATCAACCACGTCATCATGGTGGGGGGATCGACTCGTATCCCGGCCATCCAGGACCTGGTCGCTCGCGTGACCGGCAAGGAGCCGAACAAGACGGTGAACCCCGACGAAGTCGTGGCTATTGGTGCCGCGGTGCAGGCCGGTGTGCTCAAGGGTGAAGTCAAGGACATCTTGTTGCTCGACGTCACCCCCCTGTCGCTCGGTATTGAGACCAAGGGCGGCGTCATGACCAAGTTGATCGAGCGCAACACGACGATCCCCACCAAGAAGGCGCAGACCTTCACGACGGCGGACGACAACCAGCCCTCCGTGGAGATTCACGTGCTGCAAGGTGAGCGTGAGATGGCGGCCTACAACAAGACCCTCGGCAAGTTCCAGCTGATCGACCTGCCCCCCGCCCCCCGTGGCGTACCGCAGATCGAAGTGGCCTTTGACATCGACGCCAACGGCATCGTGCAGGTCTCGGCGAAGGACATGGCCACCGGCAAGAGTCAGTCGATCACCATCACCGGTGGTTCGTCGCTCTCCAAGGAGGACATCGATCGCATGGTCCGTGACGCGGAAGCCCACTCGGCCGAAGACGCCCAGCGTCGCGAGGAAGCAGAAATCCGCAACACCGCCGATGGACTGGTCTACTCGACTGAGAAGTTGCTGAAGGATCAGGCCGAGTCCTTCCAGGGCACCGAAAAGGACGATGTCGAAGCCGCTCTGGCGGCCGTGAAGGATGCCCTGAACGGAACGGACCTCGAGAACATCAAGAACGTCACTGAGAAATTAGTGACCGTGAGTCAGGCCTTCGGCCAGCGGCTCTACGAGCAGGCTGCGGCTGCGAACGAGGGTGGCGGTACCGCGGGAGCTACGAACGACGACGACATTGTCGACGCCGAGATCGTCGACGAGCAGTGAGCGACGAACTCCAGCCCGAAGAAAATCAGGACGAGTTACTCACCGTTGCAGATGTCCTCGACGGTGAGTTTCTCTCCGACGCCGAACGCGAGCGTGACGAATTCAAAGACGCCCTGCAGCGACTGCAGGCTGACTTTGAGAACTACCGCAAGCGGGTCGCCCGAACCGCCGAGGACGTGACCGTGCGCGCGAGCGCCGAGGTCGTTAACAAGTTGCTGCCGGTCATTGACGTGCTCGATCTAGCTCAGGCCCACTACGCCACCGCGAACAGCGCCGAAATTGACTCGCCCGAAACCAAGGCTCTGGTGCAGGCACGAAGCTTGCTCCTCGAGACCCTGGTGAAGGAAGGGCTAGTGCGTATCGATGAAGTGGGGGCGGCCTTTGATCCCCATCTGCACGACGCCGTGGCGCACGTCGAGGGCGAGGGCGAGCAGGTCATTGACGACGTCATGCGCGCCGGGTACCAGTGGAAGGGCACCGTCTTACGACCCGCCATGGTGAGAGTGAAGGGCTAAATGGCCGAGCGCGAGTGGTTCGATAAGGACTACTACAAGGTGTTGGGCGTGAGCCCGACGGCAACCGATAAGGAGATCACGCGCGCCTACCGCAAGCTGGCCAAGGCCAATCATCCCGATACCGACACCGGTTCCGAAGCACGCTTCAAGGAGATCACTGCGGCCAATGACGTGCTCGGTGACGCCGCGAAGCGTAAGGAGTATGACGAGGTTCGCCGGCTTGGTCCAGCGGCGGCGGGTTTTGGCGGTACGCCGAGCAGCCCACGCCAGGGTAGCCCGGCGGACTTTGGGGACCTCAGCGATATTTTTGGTGGCATGTTCGGCGGCGGAGCCCGTCGCCAACGCGCCCAACGCGGGGCCGATATCGAAACGGCCCTCCACCTAGGCTTTCGTGACGCCATCTTCGGCCTCACCACTTCGGTGAGCATCCCGACGGACGAAACCTGCCACAGCTGTCGCGGCAATGGTGCCGCTCCGGGTTCGGGCTTCGTCTCCTGCGAGCGTTGTCGCGGCAGCGGATTTGTTGGCGAAGATCAAGGCCCCTTCTCCCTCTCCTCGGTCTGTCCGAGCTGCAGCGGTAAGGGTGGTCGCGTCGTGACCCCCTGCGCGGACTGCCACGGTACGGGGCGAGAAATGTCCTCGCGCAAAGTCAACGTCCGGATCCCGCCGGGCGTCGAAGACGGTCAGCGCATCCGCTTGAAGGCGAAGGGGACCCCGGGCCGTAGCGGCGGACCCGCGGGGGACCTCTTCGTCGACATCCACGTCGATCGCGATCCGCGTTTCGCGCGTCGTGGGCGCCACATCACCACCACGGTCGAGGTGTCGGTGACCCAGGCGATGTTGGGGACGACCGCCTCGGTGCCGACGCTGGACGAGTCGGTCACCTTGAAGGTGCCGGCGGGAACGCAGCCCGGGACGACGATGCGCGTACGGGGGCGAGGCGTGCCACCCTCCGGCAAGCACGCTCAGGGTGACTTACTCGTGACCATCAATCTGTTGGTGCCGAAGAAGCTCACCAAAGAGCAACGCACGCTGGTCGAGAAATTGGCGACCACCCTGAAGGAAGAAGTGTCGGATGAATAGGCCGTCGCTACGAGCGGTCTACGTCATCTCGGTGGCGGCCGAGTTGGCGGGGATGCACCCGCAGACCCTCAGGAACTACGAACGAACGGGCCTGCTGGACCCCTCGCGCACCGCCGGGGGATCACGGCGCTACAGCGAAGTGGACCTCGAGCGTCTGCGCCACATTCAAGAACTCACCAACGCCGGTATCAACCTCGAGGGAGTCAAGCGTATTTTGACCCTGGAGGTCGAGTTAGTCCAGATGCGCGCTAACGCCGAGGCGCTCGCGGCCACACTGCACGCCACCATCGAAGAGACCCATCGCCACTACCGCCGAGACCTGGTGCCGGTGCAAAACGCCGTGGCCATATTTGTGGAGACCCCGCGCCCCCGTGGGTGATTCTCCGACCGTTGCGGCGTCAGCCGAGCAGAAGCAAAGCGGTAGGATGGTGTTTCACGAGCCCGACTCGAAGGAGCCCAGTGCCCGCAACCGTGGTAGTAGGAACCCAGTGGGGGGATGAGGGCAAGGGCAAATTAACTGACCTGCTCGCCGGAGAGATGGACATGGTGGTGCGCTACCAGGGTGGCCACAACGCCGGCCACCGCATCGTCGTCGACGGCGAAGCCTTCGCCCTTCAACTCGTACCGTCCGGGGTGCTCTACCCCCACATCACCGCCGTGATTGGCAACGGCGTAGTCGTCGATCCTGCGGTGCTGCTCAAGGAGCTCGACACTCTGGCCGCTAAGGGCGTTGACGTGTCACGCGTGGTGGTCTCGGGTAACGCGCACCTCATCATGCCCTACCACCAAGAACTCGACCGTGTCACCGAGCGCTACCTTGGGAAGAACGCCCTCGGTACCACCAGGCGAGGCATCGGCCCGGCCTACGCCGACAAGGCCACCCGAGTGGGCATTCGGGTGCAGGACCTGCTGGACGAAAAGATTTTCCGCGAGAAGCTCGACGTGGCGCTGATGGAAAAAAATGCGCTGCTCTCGAAGGTCTACAACCGACTGCCGATCAACGCGAACGAACTCGCCGATCGCTACTTGGGCGAATTGGCTCCTCGCATTGCTCCCATGATTGCCGACACGGTAACGCTGGTCCACGACGCGCTGGCCGCTGGGAAGCGGATTCTCTTAGAGGGCGCTCAGGCCACCTTCTTGGATCTTGATCACGGCACCTACCCCTTCGTCACCTCATCGAATCCCGTCGCCAGCGGCGCCTGTACCGGTTCGGGGCTCGGACCCCGGGACCTCGACCGCATCGTCGGTATTGCCAAGGCCTACATCACGCGGGTGGGCGCTGGCCCCTTCCCGACTGAACTCGACGGTGAACTGGCGGAACTGCTGGTGGACCGCGGCCACGAGTACGGTACCAATACGGGACGGCGCCGACGCGTGGGCTGGTTCGACGCCGTCATGGCTCGCCAGGCCGCTCGCTTGAACTCACTGACGGAAATTGCCCTTACCAAACTGGACGTGCTCGACACCTTCCCGGTCATCAAGGTCTGCGTGGGCTACGAAGCGGGTGGTGTTCGCTACGACTACCCGCCCTACCACCAGTCGGTACTGCACGACGTCACGCCCATCTACGAAGAACTTCCGGGCTGGCTCTGCGACATCACGCACTGCACTTCCTACGACCAACTGCCCCAGGCGGCGCAGGACTACGTGGCCTACCTCGCCCAGGTCACCGGCGTCACCATTTCGGTGGTGGGCGTGGGCCCGGGCCGTGAGCAATTCGTTCGCCCCGCGTGAGTCGCGTAGTTGTCGTCGGCGCGGGAGCGCGCGAGCACGCCCTCGCGTGGAGTCTGGCCAAAACCTCTGACGTCATCGTTACCCCCGGCAACGCGGGGATGGCCGCCGCCGGTTTGAGGTGCGTCAGTACGTCACCGGTCGATCTCTCCGCCGACCTCTTCGTCATTGGACCGGAACTGCCACTGGTGGCGGGACTAGCCGACACTCTGCGAGCTCAGGACAAGGTGGTCTTTGGCCCGGGCGCCGCTGGTGCTCGTCTCGAGGGATCGAAGGCATACTTGAAGGAGTTCCTGGCCGCCGCTAACGTTCCCACGGCGGCCTTTGGCTCCTTCAGTGAGCTCGATCTAGCGCTGGAGTACTTGCGTTCCATGACCGGTCCCTACGTGATTAAGACTGACGGGCTGGCCGCGGGCAAGGGAGTTCTCGTGACTCCCTCTTTAGCGGACGCCGAGTCGGATGTTCGAGAAAAATTATCCGGGGTGGCCTTCGGCCCGGCCGGGCGTACGATTGTCATCGAAGAAGCTCTGGTCGGTGAGGAGTGTTCACTGCTCGTGCTCTGTGATGGGGTGCGCGGCATTCCCCTGATGCCGGCGCAGGACTTCAAGCGCGTGGGTGACGGGGACCGTGGCCCGAACACTGGGGGCATGGGCGCCTTCGCCCCCCTACCGAGTGTGACACCCGAGATAGTCGAACGGGTCATGAGCACCATCATTAACCCCACCTTGCGCGAACTTCGCCGTCGGGACATTGACTTTCGTGGGGTCCTGTACGCCGGGCTCATGCTCACCGACAAAGGGCCCTACCTGCTCGAATACAACGTGCGCTTTGGCGACCCCGAAACTCAGGCCATCGTGGCGCTCATGGGTAATAATCTTTTCCGCGCGCTGCACGACGCGGCGACGGGCAATCTGCACGGACTCGCTCTTTCGCCAGAGGGGGCCGCGGTCTCGGTGGTGCTCGCCGCCGAGGGCTACCCCAGTGCTCCCGTCTTTGGCGCAGTTATCTCGGGGCTCGATAGCCGTGGTCAGTTGGCCCAGGAGCGTGAGGGCGTTACGGTGTTTCACGCCGGCACGACCCGAAATGCTGACGGCGACTTCGTGACCTCGGGGGGTCGAGTTCTCACGGTGACCGCCCAGGGCCCCAGCGTGGCGGCGGCGCGTCAGGCGGCCTACGCGGCGGCCGCCACCGTCTCTTTTGAGGGCATGGTCCAACGTAGCGACATCGCTCAGAACTACAGCAAGGAGTCAGCATGATTTCGAGGTACGCCCCTAAAGACGTCGCGGCATTATTCCGTGACGAGAAGCGTTTCGACTCGATGCTCGACGTCGAGATTCTGGCCGCCGAAGCACTCGCCGAGCTTGGTGTGGTTCCCGATGCCGACGCGCGCGCCCTTCGGGAGCGACGTCCAGTCATCGACGCTGCTTTCGTGAGAGAAGTTGACGAACGCGAACTCATCACCAACCACGACACCGCCGCCTTCGTGGACATTGTCCAGGAGAAGATTGGCATGCCCGAGGGCGCGTGGATTCACTACGGACTCACTTCGTCCGACGTTGTCGATACGGCGCTCTGCAGCGTCTTGACCCAGGCGATGGACATCGTGCTGGGTGAAGTCCGGGCGCTGCGAACGGCGCTAACGGCTCGCGCCGTGGAGACGATTGATTGGCCCATTACCGGGCGCACGCACGGCATGCACGCGGAACCAACCACCTACGGGGCGAAGTTCTCCCTCTTCGCCCTCCAGACGGACCGCGACCTCGCTCGAGCCTCCCGGGCGCGCGAGGCGATCGCCGTGGGCAAGCTGTCGGGTGCGGTGGGCACCTATTCCAACATCGACCCAGCCGTCGAAGAGTACGTCTGTCGCCACCTGGGCCTTCGACCGGTACCGGCGACCCAGGTAATCGCCCGTGACCGTCACGCCGAAATGCTCTACGCGCTCGCGGCCATCGGAACCACCATCGAACAGATCGCCCTCGAAGTCCGTCACCTCGCACGTAGCGAAGTGGGAGAGGCTGAGGAGCCCTTCACTCAGGGGCAAAAAGGCTCCTCGGCGATGCCGCACAAGCGCAACCCCGTGCTCTCGGAGCGTCTCTGTGGACTGGCGCGAGTGCTGCGTGGTTACCTCGTAACGGGACTCGAAGACGTGGCCCTCTGGCACGAGCGCGACATTTCGCACTCCAGCGTTGAACGAGTAATCCTGCCCGACGCCCTGCAATTAACCGTCTACATGTTGCGCAAAGCCACCGGTCTGGTCGAGGGTCTCGTCCTGCACCCGCAGCGGGCTAAGGAAAATCTGGAAGTCAACTCTCTCGGTCTGGTCTACAGCCAGTCCGTACTTTTGGCCCTTATTGAAGGTGGACTCTCGCGCGACGACGCCTACCGCATCGTCCAAGCCGCCGCGCGTCGTGCCGTCGAGGAGAGAATTAATTTCCGTCTGATTATCGAGGAGGACGAAGCGGTGCCCCTGAGCGCCGAGGTCCTGGACCACGCCTTTTCGAGCGAGCGCGTTCTGACCCACCGGCGGCGCTTCCTCGACGCGCTCACCTGGCGATGACCGTGAGCGACCTGCAACTCACTCATCTCTACCGAGGCAAGGTCCGCGACCTGTACGACGTCAACGACACGCACATGCTGATGGTCGCTTCCGATCGTCTCAGTGCCTTTGACGTTGTCATGAACGAGCCCATCCCCGAGAAGGGTCGGGTTCTGACGGCGCTGACCAATTACTGGCTCACGTCCATGGGGAGCGATATCCCGTCAGCACTCGTCACGTGCGACCCCGCAGTGATTGAAAACTTCGTACCGGGTTTCAACCAGGCCACACCGTGGCACGGTCGGTCCATGTTGGTGCGCAAGGCCACCATGATTCCGCTCGAGTGCATCGTGCGTGCGCGCCTCGCGGGTCAGGCCTACGACGAGTACGTGGTGACCGGGACCGTGCACAATATGCCGGCCCCGGTAGGTCTACGGCTCACCGACGCCTTCGCCGCCCCACTCTTTACGCCCTCGACCAAGGCTGAAGAGGGCCACGACCTCAACATTGATCTCGCTACGGCCGCGGAGATTGTGGGCCTCGACACCTTGAAGGAAGTGTCCTCGCTCTGTCTGGAACTCTTTCGTCGGGCCGCGAGCCGGCTGGCCGAGGCGGGTTTGATTCTCGCCGACACCAAGTTCGAGGTGGGCTACGTGGACGGTCAACTGGTTATTTGTGACGAAGTGCTGACTCCCGATTCGTCCCGACTCTGGCCGGCTGAGAGTGTCGTCGCGGGCGAGGTGCCGCCTTCTTTCGACAAGCAACCCTTCCGCGATTGGCTGGCCGCCCAGCCCTGGGACCGCACCCCACCACCACCGAGCATTCCGAACGAGGTGATTACGACGACCTCACAAAGATATGTCGCCGCGTACGAAAATGTGACCGGATTGAGCCTCTCCGACTGGTACGGTCGAGGCTAATGAAATTCTCTGTTCTCGTCGAAGTCTCGCTCCGCCCCGGCATCGCCGATCCGGAAGGAGCCACCATTGAGCGGGCCCTCCCGGCCCTCGGATTTGAGGGGATAACTGCCATGCGAGCCGGGAAGGCCTTCCGTTTTGAGGTGGAGGCCGCTAGTGCGGCTGACGCCGAGGCGCAGGCCCAGTCCCTAGCCGAACGGCTCTTGTCCAACCCCGTTATTGAGCAATCACACGCGCGGATTGTCGAGGCCTCATGAGTCACGTGGCGATTGTCGTGTTTCCGGGTTCGAACTGTGAATACGACGCGGCCAACGCGGTGGAGTCCCTAGGTGCCACCTTTGAGTTTGTGTGGCACACCTCCGCCGACCTGTCAAAATTTGACGCCGTCATTCTGCCCGGGGGATTCGCCCACGGGGACTACTTACGTCCCGGCGCCATTGCTCGTTTCTCGCCCGTCATGTCAGCGGTACAGGAGTACGCCGCCAGCGGCCGACCGGTGCTCGGCATTTGCAATGGCTTTCAAGTACTCACCGAAGCTGGGCTGCTCCCCGGGGCGTTGCAGAAAAACAGGGGCCTCACCTTTCTCTGCCAGCCCTCGACGGTGCGCGTGGTCTCGAACCGCTCCGTCCTGACGCGCACCACTGCGGTGGGTGAGGAACTCTCGATTCCGATAAATCACTTTTCCGGTTCCTATACGTGCGATGACGATACCCTCAGTGCGCTCGTGGCCAACGACCAAATTGTGTTGCGCTACACGGCAAATCCCAACGGTTCTCGCGACGACATTGCCGGCGTGTGTAACTCGGCGGGCAATGTCGTTGGTCTCATGCCTCACCCGGAGCGAGCCACGTCGGCGCTGCTCGGGAGCGAGGACGGCCGGGCCCTACTGGCTAGCTTTATTGGGCTGTCGCTTCCGCAAGCGGCCTAGGCGCGACTACGGGAAATTCCGGCCTTCTTCAGTACGTCGGCCGGTACTCCTAGGGTGCGAAACGCACTGTAGGAAATTCCCGTTCGATCGGCGTAGGACTTCGCAATCTTTACGAAATCTTTTTCAACCCCGCGCAGATCAACTCGTACGCTCAAGCGCTCGAGTTCAATGACGAGGTCGAGGCGACGTTGGGTTAATTCGAGTTTGACAATGGCCGACGCGTCGGGTAGTTCGCGGTCGATTTTCGAGATTTGCATTGAGACTGAATCGGGCGTGCGCTTACGTCCGCGCTTACCCTTTCCGGCATTAATGGCTTCGAGGTAGCGGCTAACGACCCGTGATTCGTTACGCCCCTGTGCCAATTTGGCCTTGTGATCATCGGTCATCGGCCGTTTTTTAACTACTTTGGCCGGCTTCTTAGCAGTTGAATTCTTGGCGGTGATGGCCATTTCACTTACTCCCTTGGTACTTCAATTGTGGACTTCTTACGGTAATAGATTTCCTACAACTTGGTGTCAGAGATGTAGAAAATGTTCTGGTTCATTGTGAGTCGTGAGCTGTCTACCGTGGCTGAGGTGTCCACTTGGTCGCAACCCACGGTGACCGAAAGATAAGGATTTCGACTTCCCAAGATGGGGGATGCCGAGAGGAGAAGTTTCTAGGGAAGCACTCCCAGCACGAATTTCGAAGGCTCTATCCGTCTTAGGAAAGTATTGTGAGTTTCGCGGCCTGTTTGGACGGTTAGTTTGGACGTGTGAATACTCCCGCTGAGCCTTTGCACCGTGCCCTTGGACTGACCGACAGCGAATTGGAAGAAATTCGCCTCGTCCTGTCGCGGGAGCCCAACCCCTTGGAGCTCGCCCTCTACGGCGTGATGTGGAGCGAGCATTGTTCCTACAAGTCCTCGCGTATTCACCTCAAGCGCCTCCCCACGGAGGGTGAAGGGGTTTTAGTCGGCCCCGGAGAAAATGCCGGGGTCATCGACGCCGGCGACGGGATCGCCATTGCTATTCGCATTGAGAGTCACAACCATCCCTCAGCGATCGAGCCCTACCAGGGCGCCGCGACCGGCGTTGGCGGGATTTTACGTGACGTGTTCACGATGGGCGCTCGTCCGCTGGTGGTCATGGACCCACTCTTTTTCGGGGAACTCTCCGACGCCCGCCAACGCTGGCTCGTAGAGGGCGTGGTGTCGGGGATCTCCGGCTACGGCAATTCGGTCGGTGTGCCCACGGTGGGTGGTGAACTGACTTTCGACAATTGCTACGCATCCAACCCGCTGGTAAATGTTCTCTGCGCGGGGGCCCTCCCCATTCCCCGCCTGGTGCTCGGCGTCGCGTCGGGTGTGGGCAACCTGGCCGTTCTCTTGGGCTCCACGACGGGCCGCGACGGCATCGGTGGCGTCTCGGTTCTCGCCTCCGCCGGTTTTTCTGGGGAGGACGGTGCCGCGTCACTCGATGACGCCAAGCGACCCAGCGTGCAGGTGGGCGATCCCTACGAAGAAAAGCGCCTGATAGAAGCCTGTCTGGAACTGCTGGACCGAGGTCTGGTCGTAGGTATTCAAGATTTGGGTGGCGCGGGCCTAGTCTGCGCCTCGAGTGAGACCGCCGCCCGAGGTGGTGTTGGCATGGACTTTGATGTCACCGCCGTGCCCCTGCGGGAAGCGGGCATGCAGCCCTTTGAAATTATGACCTCGGAGAGTCAAGAGCGAATGCTCGCCATCGTGACCCCCGAGGGCTGGCCCCTCGTCGCGGAGGTGTGCGCCAAGTGGGAAATTCGTGCTTCGGTCGTCGGCAAAGTCGTCGAGCCCACCACCCTCCCCGACGGTTCCTCCGTTGGTTACCTGCGTGTACGTTCTGGTTTTGATGGCGAGATTCTGGCCGAGGTACCCGCTACGTCGCTGGCCGACGACGCCCCCCTCTACGACCGCCCCCGTCAGCGACCAGCCAATCTCGACGAAATCTGGATGGACGACCCGACCTCCGATGAGCCGATTGGCTCGCCCACCGAGGACCTCCTCGACTTATTGATCGACCCAGCGTGGGTCTATCGCCAGTACGACTCGCAGCTGTTTTTGAACACGGTCGTTGGACCCGGGCGAGACGCAGCACTCTTGCGCCTCGCCGGTCCGGGTCTGCCACCTTCGCAGCGAGGCTTCGCTATTTCCACCGATTCCAATCCCCGCTGGTGTGCGCTCGACCCGCACCTCGGCACGGCGCATACGGTGGCCGAGGGTGTGGCGAACCTGGCCTGCGTTGGGGCCACCCCAGCCGCGGTGGTCAACTGCCTTAATTTCGGAAACCCCGAACACCCCGAAGTGATGTGGCAGTTGTCGAACTCTATTGACGGACTGGGTGAAGCCTGCCGTGCTCTTGATCTAGCGGTCATTGGCGGCAACGTCAGCCTCTACAACGAAAGTGGTGGTCGCGACATCGACCCGACCCCGGTAATTGGCCTGCTGGGTGTGGTCGCGTCACTGGTATCTCCACCCCCGGGTTGGGACTGGAACGAGGGCGACAGTGTTCTTTTGGTCGGCACTCGCGCCGCGACCGGGGCGCACGAATTTCCCCTCGGTGGTTCTCGTTGGGCCACTCGCCGTGGTCGCCGTGGTGGTCGTATCGCTGAATTTAACGGCGCAGATTTTGCTCGTACGGCCAGTTTTGTCACTAGTGAAGTAGCCGCCATCTGCGCGGGCCGAGAGAGTGACGTGACGGCCGTGCACGACGTGGGCGGCGGCGGTATCGCCGGCGCCCTCGGAGAAATGGTGGCGGTGAGTGGCCGAGGTCTACGGGCCTCGGGTATCACCGCACACGGTGAACTCTTTAGCGAAGTTCCTGGACGTTTTATTGTCGCGACCAAGGATCCCGCGGCTTTTCTCGCGCGGGCTCAGTCGGCCGGTGTGGACGTTACGAGTCTGGGCGTGATTGCCGGTGACCGACTGGTCATCGACGAGTGGATTGACTGCTCAGTTGGTGATATAGCCACTCGTCGCACCAATGCACTGACCGACGCCTTGACGAACGCCGTTTAGGCGACGGCAGCTTTCATTTCCTCGAGCACGCTCTCGGGAACTCGCAGATCTCCACTGCGCCCCGAACCGAGTTGCACGTCTGTCTTAAACGAACCGTGGTAATCAGAACCGCCCGTCGGAATCATCCCCGCGTCACGGGTTAGCTTGATCATGAGCGCGCGAGTTTCGGCGCTGGTGCCACCGTAGTGGGCTTCGATGCCACGAAAACCTCGCTCGCGCAGGGACGCCGCGATAGCCGGCATCAACTGGTCTACTTCGTTATCGGTCCGGTAGGGCAGGTAGTTCACCAGCGGGTGGGCGATTGAAAAAAAGGTCGAAGTACCGGCCCCGGCCGCTACGAATTGCTCAATGGTCATGTCGCTCTTGGGGATGTAGGCCCGGCCATCATTCCCGAGCCAGTCGACAAAAAGACGTCCCCAGTTCTCATCGTTACGCACCCCGACGATTTCGGGGTGCTGTTCGAACATCACGGTCGCAAAATGTGGACGACCAACGGAATAGAGGCTGCCGGCGTGGCTGACTACGTCGTCGAGCGTGAGCCGGTCAAAGCCCTGATCCTGAAGGAGGGTGACCAATTTGCGGTTACGGATTTCCCGTTCGTCCCGTAGTTGCTTGAGCAGGAGCTGAATAGGGCTCTCGGCTTCGAGGGGAAGAAAGTAGGCCAGGACGTGCACTCCAGTCGGCGTCGACTGGCCGTTCGGACCCGTCCGCATGTGCTCGGTGTCGCGCAGGGAAATCTCGACTCCCCGCACTAGCTCGATGCCGTACTGCGCACAGGCCGCCGCCATCTCGTTGTGCGAGGCCGTGGTGTCGTGGTCGGTGAGAGCGATCGCCGTGATGCCCAGACTGGCCGCCTTGCGGGCCAACTCCTCGGGCGTGTCGGAGCCGTCGGAAAAACTGGAGTGCGTATGCAGGTCAATCACCCTTGCATCGTACCCACCGACTGTGACGGTGGGTGGTGTCATGTGCGAGACTAGGAGGGTGCGAGCGCTCAGAACGGCCCCGACGGTGACGGGCAGATGAAGGAAGCCTGCGGTGTAGTCGGGATTGTTGCACCGAATCGTCCAGTAGCCCACTGGTGCTTTGACGCGCTCTTCGCCCTGCAACATCGTGGTCAAGAATCCGCCGGCATGGCAACCTACGACGGGGAATCCATCACCGTCGTAAAGGACAATGGTCTCGTTTTTTCGGTCTTCGATGAGCGCACCCTGATGACTCTGCGCGGCGCCTTCGCCATTGGCCATACGCGCTACTCCACCTCGGGCTCGGCCAACTGGACGGCGGCGCAGCCGGTCTACCGCGAAGCGGGCTCGCCCGGTTTTGCGCTCGGTCACAACGGGAACTTGACCAACACCGATGTGCTCGCGGCCGAAGCGGGAATTCTGCCGGGCATGATGCTCTCGGACTCGGATCTCGTGGCGGAACTCCTCTCGATGAAGATTGACGCCGGTGCGACCTTGACCGATGCGCTCACCCGAGTCCTGCCGACACTAGAGGGGGCCTATTCACTGGTCGTTCTCGAGGCCAACGCCATCCACGGGATTCGCGACCCCTTCGGTTTTCGCCCACTCTGCCTGGGCCGTCTCGGCACGGAGGACGCTCCTGAGGGCTGGGTTATTGCGTCAGAAACTCCGGCCCTCGACGTCATGGGGGCCTCCTTCGTTCGTGAAGTACTCCCCGGAGAAATGGTGACCCTGACCGAGACTGGTGTCACCTCGATGCAGTTACTACCACCGGCCGCGCCGGTTGAGAAACTGTGCATCTTCGAGTTCGTCTACTTCGCTCGACCGGACTCGTACCTGATGGGCCACCAGGTCCACACCGCCCGTCGCCGCATGGGCGAGCGTCTCGCGAGTCAGTCCCGGGTCGAAGCGGACCTGGTCATGGGCGTACCCGACTCGGGCATCCCCGCAGCCGAGGGCTACGCCGCAGCGTCGGGTATTGAGTTCGGTTTTGGCTTGGTCAAGAATCGTTACATCGGTCGTACCTTCATTGCCCCCGATCAGGCGGCGCGGGCTACGGCGGTGCGACGCAAGCTCAATCCCTTGCGCGAGAATATCCAGGGTAAGCGGCTCATCGTCGTGGACGACTCCATCGTGCGCGGCACGACCACGCGAGCGCTGGTCGCCATGCTGCGCGACGCCGGAGCGGCTGAAGTGCATCTGCGCATCTCCTCGCCACCTTTCATGTGGCCCTGCTACTACGGCATCGATACGCCGAACCGTAACGAGCTCCTGGCCGCGACGCGCACCCTCGATGAGGTGCGCGACTACATCGGCTGTGATTCCTTGGAGTACATCACTATTGAGAACTTGCGTGCGGCCATCGAGATTGACGACGAGTGCTGCGATGCTTGTTTAACCGGCAACTACCCGACCTCGACGCCAGTCACCATTGCGGCCCGTGGCGGTGGCCAGTGAGTCGTCTCCTCGACCTCGCCCCCGGCGGCGCGACCTACGCCCAGTCCGGCGTCTCCATCGAGGCCGGTGACGAGGCCGTCGAACGAATCAAGGAGTCAGTCGCGTCTACCAACCGCCCCGAAGTACTCGGCGGCATCGGCGGCTTCGGGGGGCTCTTCGCCCTCGACACCCACCGCTACCCCAACCCAGTTCTGGTGTCATCGGCTGACGGTGTCGGCACCAAACTTGAAATCGCCCGTCTCGCCAATCGCTACGACACGGTTGGCATTGACCTGGTGGCGATGTTGGTCGACGACCTCGCCTGCGTCGGAGCCGAACCACTCTTTTTGCTTGACTACGTGGCCGTGGGTCACTTGGATCCCGCGCGCCTCGAAGAACTCGTGTCCGGTATCGCTGCCGGGGCGCGACGCTGTGGTGCGGCGCTCATCGGTGGGGAGACCGCCGAACACGGTGGAGTGATGCGACCCGATGACCTCGACGTCGCCGGCTTTGCGGTCGGCGTCCTCGAGCGTGACAGCGAACTCGGGGCGCACCGCGTACGCGAGGGTGACGTGCTGGTGGGCTTGGCTTCGCCGGGTCTACGTTCGAACGGCTACTCACTGGCTCGACGGGTCCTCCTGGAAGGTCGAGACGACGCTCTGGGCTCTCCGGCCTATCCGGGTGCGAGCCACACCCTGGCCGATGAATTACTCCTGCCCTCGGTGATCTACGTGCCCATCATCACGGCACTACGCGACGAACTCCACGACGAACTTCACGCGGTGGCCCACATCACCGGTGGGGGAATCATCGGTAACGTACCGCGCGCTCTGCCGGACCACCTGGACGCAGTGATTGATATGACGTCATTCGCCACGCCCGAAATTTTCTTTGAAATTCAACGCCGTGGTCAGGTCGGCGCCGAAGAAATGGTGCGGGTCTTCAACTGCGGCCTCGGCATGGTGGTGACCGTGTCGGCGCGTGTCGCCGACCGCGTCATCGCAGCCGCCAAGCTCTGGGACGTTACGGCCAGCGTGGTCGGTGAAGTGGTGACGGGTTCGAGAAGCGTGATTCTGCGATGAGCGAACGCCGCGAACGCCTTCGCGAGCACCTGCTCGAGCACTCGGTGCGTCGGGGCTCTTTCGTTTTGAAGTCGGGCCGTACGTCCTCGTGGTTCATTGACTCGAAGAAAACTATTTGTGCGCCCGAAGTTATGGTGGATCTGGCTGAAGAAATTCTCGCGCTCGTACCCGTTTCGACGACGGCCATCGGTGGACTCACCATGGGTGCCGACGGAGTCTCGTTTATAACGGCGGGTGTCGCAGCGACGCGCGGCCGATCGCTACGAGCCTTTAGTGTCCGCAAGGAAACGAAGGATCACGGAGCTGGGGGTCGCATTGCCGGCGTGCTCGAGGCCGGTGACTACGTGGTCATAACCGAAGACACGGTGACGCGGGGGACGTCACTCCTCGAAGCGGCGCGCGTCGTGAGAGATCTCGGAGCCCACGTTGTTTTGCTCTGCGCCGTCGTGGACCGGGGAGGCACGGCGGCTGCGATGGCCGCCGAAGAAGGTTTTCCCTTCGCCGCGGTCTTTACCGCACCCGACCTGGGCTTTGACTACGAGGGCGCCTGAGGAGTCGGTCGTCAGATTGAGCGAGAACGCGCCAGCGTCTCGAGGACCCGGTGGCGCCAGGCGCGTAGTTCGGGATAGTTCTGCCAATCAGTTCGACCCAAGCGCACGATGATGCTGTCGAGGGCCGGTGAGATTGCGATCATCTGCCCCTGGTAGCCATTGGCCCAGTAGGTGCCAAATTCGTCACCGTTGAGCCACCACTGCCAGGCGTAGAAGACATTTTCGTCGTCGTCGGAACTGACCGGGGTCTGAGCGGTCTCGGTCCACGCGCGCGACACGAGCTGCTGACCGTCCCACTCCCCGCCGCGCAGGTAGAGGAGACCGAACTTGGCGAAGTCCTGGGCGGTGGCGTGCACGTAGCTGGAAGCGATGAAAACGCCGCTGTCGTCAAAGGTGGGCACGGCGGAACTCATGCCGAGGGGTCCGAAGAGGCGTTCATTCAGAAAGCGGCGGTAGGCCTCGCCGTAACCAACCTCGTCGGCCACGATGCGCGAGATGATATTAGTGGTGCCACTGGAGTAGTTAAAGACGGTGCCGGGCTCGTGGGCTAGGGGCAAGTCCGCCACGTAGGCGGCCACGCTCGGCTGGGGTGTCGGAAAGAGCATTTCGAGCACGTGACTGGGCGAATCGAAGTCGTACTCCTCGAGGAAGTTCAACCCGTCACGCATGGCCAGAAGATCAGCCAAGGTGATGGCGTGTCGCGGGTCCGCGGGGTCGCTCCATTCGGGTACGGGCGCGGGTTGAAACACTGTGAGGCGACCCTCGTCGACGAGGGTTCCAACGAGAAAGTGCAGCATGGACTTCGCCATGGACCAGGAAATGAGAGCGGAGTCTGCCCTGGTGGCTTCGGCTGGACGATCAAAGAATCTCTGTTCACCGGAGTAACGCTCGAAGAGAATCTGACCATTGCGGATGACGATCACGGCGTAGGTCTCCGAGAGGTCTTCGCGGGAGAAGGCTTCGTTGGCGACCGCTTCGAGCTCGCTCTGATTGACAACGGTAGCTCGGGGCCATTCGTGGGTGGGCCAGTGGACCCCGGCGGGCTGCGGGTTGGCCGAGGGAATAATGGTGGGTAACGGCTGCATGGGCGTCCTCGTGAGAAGTAGTCACACAGTTTCTACTCGCCGCCGGTACCGCCGCGCCACAAGGACGTGGAAGCCACCGGGTGGGGGCGGCGCCTGGCTTGCGCCAGGGCTTATGCCCCACTTCTGGTGGTCGAGACCGGCGTCGATCCGGTGACCTCACGCTTTTCAGGCGCGCGCTCTACCAACTGAGCTACTCGACCTCCTCAGCGCCCAAGGGCACCGAGCGGACCTGACGGGATTTGAACCCGCGACCTCCGCCTTGACAGGGCGGCGTGCACTCCAGGCTGCACCACAGGTCCATACACCACACTGGGAGGTGGTGCCCCACAGTGTGATGAGTAATCCTAACACCCCACCGCCACCCCTCCAAAAGGCTCGGTCGGTTGCTAGCAATGGGCGGGCTCGGGGAACTCATTCCATCACTGCGACGAGGTCGCACGTCTATTAGAAAGGTCCTATGCACCAGTCTCGTGTGTCAGTCATTTGTCTCGATATCCCGAGTGAGAAAAGAGAGGCCAGTGAGTCCTTTTGGGGTGGGCTCCTCAATGCCAGCCCGCGCGCTGGTACCGAATACCCCGAGTACAGCGTGCTTGGCGCGCACCAGAACTACCTGTTTTTATTACAGGCCATTGAAGGCGAGGCGCGTATTCACCTCGATGTCCACACCGACAATCTCGAGGCCGAAGTAGATCGCCTGGTCGCCCTCGGGGCGGTGGTCCAGTACGCCCACGGGGACTGGGTGACGCTACGAGATCCGGCGGGATTGCTCTTTTGCGTGGTTCCCGTTAGTTCTGATGATCCCAGCCTGCTGGGGGCTACGACGTGGACGTACTAGCGGGTTAGTAGCGGTGATGACGAAGCTCGGGGAAAAGAACCCACCAAGGACTTCGCCACCTACGGAGCGCTTATCGGACCGCTGGGCGTCGGACGATAGAAGATGATTGAATTTGATTGATCGCTGGCCACACAATTTGTCACCGAACTGCACGACACGGTGCTGAGAATCAGGGAAGCTGATCTGCCACTCAGGAGAACCGTGCTCTTAGAAGCTGTCCACGTGGCTCCGGCGTTGACGCTGACCCAGACTCCGCCCTTGCCGGCTTTCATGTCCCCCACGGCCACACACTGCGTCGTGGTCGAGCAGGTGAGTGCGAAAGCAGCAGTTGCGCCGCCGGTAGCGGCCTTACTGAGCACGCTCCAGGCCACTCCGTTGTTGATTGTGGTGGATAGCAAAGCATTGAAATTACCGTCAACGCCAAGAGCGGCGCAACGCCCTGGGGCGGTGCAGGAAACTGACATGAGGGCACCGGCGACCTTGCCCGGCGGTAACTGAGTCCACTTAGCCCCGTCATTTGTTGCAATTGAGAACGGGTACACGCCGCCCTGGGCGTTCTGCTGATACCCCGCCGCGAGACACGAATTACGACTCACGCAACTCACTCCCCTCAGGTAGTACTTCGCGGGCAGGGTGAGGCCGCTTAGTGCGGTGAAGCTAGCGCCTCCATCAGTACTGATCTGAAGACCCGGGTTAAAGTTTCCCACGGCCACGCAGTAGGTCGTTGTCGGGCACGAGACGCCCATGACGCTCGTCGAACTGTGTGGGGTAGTTGAATTCCGCCAGGTTGCTCCCGAGTCACTGGAATACGAGATTGCTTCGTTCGAATTATCGTCGACGCCCGAAGCGATACAGAGGCTGCCGCCCGTGCAAACCACCTGATTGTAGGAGTAGTTACTCGCCCCGCCAGTTGGCGTCGTCCAGTGATAGCCACCGTCGTGGGTGACGGCCAGTGAACCGTTGTCGCCGACCACAACGCAGTTGCTCGTCGTGGCACAGGCGGCGTCATGGATGCTCGCCATCCCGCCCGGAAGACGTGCGTTCGACCACGTCGCCCCACCGTCAGTGCTGACATTTACGCCCACCGAGGTGGTGAAATTCGTGGCATCGGTGAGCGTTGTGAGGGCACAGGTCGCGATCGCGGGGCAACTGAGCTGGTACGAACTCGATGAGTTCAATATGTCGGTCGTGGTCCACGTCACCCCAGCATCCGATGAACTCTGAACGGCCATTACGTGGCCCGAACCGCTCACCTGGGACACCAGCATGTGGCACTCGGTGGCCGTTGGGCAGGAGATATTTTGGGTGGAGAGCCAGGTGGAGGGAACCTTCGGTTTAGTCCAGGTAGCGCCTCCGTCCGTCGAGGTCATAAAGAGCGCCTGCGATGAGGCGAGCATCGAAGAGGCGGTCGATCCAAGGATGTAGCAGCGAGTCTGGACACATCCGTATTGGAAGCTTCGAAGATTTGTGAAATTCAAGGAGGTCTTCGTCGCCGTGAAACGAAGTCCGGCGTTCGTGGAATATCCCAATGTTATGGACGTCTTGCCCTTAATTGCGCCGAAACAGGCCGTCTCACTCACGCAGGCGATCGGGACCATAAAGGAGCTGGCTGGAGCCGGACCAGCCAGCTTGGTGGGGGTACCGTAGGCCGAACCGGTCCAGCTGGTGGTGTACGTGGTGAGAGTCGTCGACGTGGTTTGAACAACACCGAGGCATTTAGCCAGACTCGGGGTGCAGGCAACCCAGTCGATTTGGTTCGTTCCGGCGATCCTTCCGAGACTGACGGGAGTTGATGTGGCATCGGTCCAATAGTTGTTGTCTTGAACGCACCTTGAGGTCGTGCAGAAGATTTCCCCAACCTCGGAATATCCTGGCGCACTGGTCGTCCAGCTAGCCATGCTGAGGTCGGACTTTACGAGGCCAATGTCGGTTCCCATATAGCAATTGCTCGAGGTACAAGCTATGAGGGAACCCTCGGTGGGCTCCATGGCCGGGTTGGTCGCCGCGTTCCACGTCGCTGCGGGCGCGGGTGTGGCGCCGGTAGCGATCACCGACGGCAGGAGAGAGCCGAAGAGGGCAGCGAACGATAGTCCCAGTGTCGTCCAAAGTCGAGAAACGCGCATGATAGTTCTCCTTAATTAGTCCAGGATGAATGAGACTTTTAGCCAATCACGAAAAGGAATTTTAGCAGAAATACTATGACTATGCCTATGCCTATGCGTGACGTCATCAGCGATGTACACGAACTCAGATCGGCTTTTTGAGGTGAATACCGATTTCCAAATCCCGACGTTTTTACTACTGCGGAGTGGCTCAGTGAGTGCCGTAATGGCGTTGGAGCTGGGCCAAGGTGGCGTGAAATTCTCGCATAGTGGTCTTGAGGATGTCGGCCACAGATTCAACTGACTCGATGCGACCCATGACCTGACCACCGAGCGCTATCGAGGCTTCGAGATCGCCACCGAAGTACAGATCGGTGACTCGGCCAAACTCGCCGAGCGAGACGTTGTCGTCGTGCTCGAGTCGGGTGGTTCGCTCGGTACGAAGGGCTCGCAGAGCGGGTCGTGAGAAGCGATTAAGAAACACCGTGTCGGTCTCCGCGGCTCCGATGATGGCGTTCTTCCAGTTTTCGTGCACCGGAGACTCGGCGGCGGCCACCATGCGAGTACCCATCTGGACGCCCTCGGCTCCAAGAGCAAAGGCGGCGGCCATGGTGGCACCATCAGTAATGCCACCGGCGGCGATCACGGGCACGTCAACCTTGGAGCAGACCAGGGGGAGAAGCACCATAGTCGCGACGTCACGGGGATTCTTAAATCCTCCCCCCTCGCCCCCTTCGACGACTAGTCCGTCCACGCCGGCGTCTACCGCTTTGAGGGCGGCGGCGAGGGTGGGGACGACGTGAAAGACGGTAAGTCCCGCGGCCTTCAAGGCGCCGGTGTACTTCGTGGGGTCGCCGGCCGAGGTGGTGAGGAACTTGACACCCTGGTCGACGACGAACTCGACGATGTTGGGGTCGCGTACAAAGGCCTGGGCAATATTGACGCCGAAGGCGTTGGTGGTGAGTTCGCGCATTTTGACGATCTCGGCCTTGACGGCGTCGAGCTCGCCGGAGGAAGTTTCGATGATGCCCAGACCACCGGCGTTCGACACGGCACTGGCGAGGGCACTGCGCGCAATCCAGCCCATGGGAGCCTGGACGATGGGGTAGTCAATTCCGAGTAGGTCCGTTATGCGGTTGGTGATTTTCATGGTGGCCCTTCGAACTTGGAAGTACTCGTAGCGAATGACGTTACCTCGCCCGTGGGAGTAGTGACAAGGAACCGCTGACGTGCCCGAGCGGGGCGCCACGAACGAGTTAACTCGGGGTGTGTAGCGTCTCGTTTACTCGGTATTGCGTGCGCGAGTCGTGTGACAGGTGCCAGACGGACTGGCGACCACGCACCACCCAGTCACCAGGTCCACCGACCAGGGCGGTGTCCTCGTCAATACCGACAACAAAGGAGTGCTCTTCGTCTTTCGGTAGTAAAAAGCGGGCCGCGAGATCGCTGATCCGTGCGCCAAAGACGTCGAAGTGCGGTATTACGCGGAGTTGGGGTAGGAGGCCGAGGCCGACGGCGCCGCCACGAATGGGGTGGCGTAGTGAGGGCACCCAGGAGGTGAGGGCCATGGCTCCGGCACTACATCCGGCCAACGCGCTACCGGCGCGCCACGCGTTTTCTATTTCCCGCCAGACGAGGGTGTCGCGCAGGGTGTCGGCCAGGAACTTGGGGTGGCCACCGGAGAGGTATATCAATCCGGCGTCGCGGACTTGGTGCGCAATAGCGGGGTTGTCCGCGTCCTCGCGAGTTTCGATAGGGAGAATTACAGCCTCGACTCCGATGCGTTCGGCCTGCTCGCGACCAAGACGGTGCCACTTGGTCACCACCGCGGGACCGTCGGGCACGGCGGCGGTAGCGATCTGTACGTAGCGATTTGAACGTCCAGCGATGAGCTCGGCCTCGAGCTCGGCCATGTGTTCGAGGTATTCCCCCGAGCCCACGAGGGCGATGGGACCGTAGGTGGAGATCACGTGAGCGACCTTACGGCGTGCTGAGAGGCGTGAGCCGCGCTACAGGGGCTGGGGGCCGTGGCGCAGTCGGCGCAGAGCAGAATCAATTTCCGACAGGCTCCGTTCGAGCAGTTGTGGTATTTGCTGGTTGGCGCGTCGCAGCGTTCGCAGGAACTGATGACCAGGCTGTGGTCACTAAATTCCTGATTCATGCGCCCGTCGAAGAGATAGAGCGAGCCCTCCCAGAGGCCGTCGTCGCCGAAAGCTTCGCCGTAACGTACGACGCCACCTTCGATTTGGTAGACCTCAGAAAAACCGCGGCGCTTCATGATGGACGAGAGCACTTCACAACGCACTCCGCCGGTGCAATAGGTGACGATGGCTTTGTTTTTGAGGTGGTCGTAGGCGCCGCTGTCGATTTCTCGAACGAAGTCGCGAGTGGTCGCGACGTCGGGTACCACCGCATTCTTGAAGCGACCAATAGCGGCTTCGAAACTGTTGCGCCCATCGAAAAAAACAACCTCCTCGCCCCGAGCGGCGACGAGCTCGTGCACCGCCTCGGGCGTTAGGTGCTGACCCCCACCGACGACGCCGGATTCGTCGACCTCCAGCTCACCCGTTGCGCCGAAGGACACAATCTCGTCGCGAATCTTGATTTCGAGGCGGGGGAATTCGCGGCCAGTTCCCTCGGACCACTTGAAGTCGATGTGCTTAAAGGGAAGAAAGGCCTTAGTGCCCTTTAAGTATTTCTTGATGGCGAGCAAGTCACCGCCGACGGTACCGTTAATGCCGTGGCGCGAGATGATGATGCGACCGCGTAGACCGAGGCTCTCGCAGAGCACCCGCTGCCAGAGGTGGATGGCCTCGGGATCGGCCAGTGGAGTGAAGCAGTAATAGAGAAGGACTTTCGCTTCGCGCACCACCGAAATGTACTAGTGATGAGGTGCAACACCCAATCTGACTAGGGCGGAGTCTCTAGAATTACGAGGTGCACCCCATTGAACTTTCCAGCAAAATCATTGACTCGGGCGTCATCAGCGAACCCATTAATCGCGTGACGAACGAGGTCACCGAATTGGCCACTGACCTCGCCATCGTCGAAAGCTTTAGCCACACCGTGGCCTTCGATACTGGTGAGGGCCTGATGTGCTTTGACGCCTCGGGGGCGGGTAGCGGTGAAGCCGTGGTGTCGTCACTACGCAGCTGGCGTAGCGCCCCCGTCTCCACCCTCGTCTACACCCACGGACACGGCGATCACATTGGGGGAAGTTTCGCTTTCGCTCGCGACGCCGAGAACCAGGGCTACGCGCGACCCCACGTGATCGGGCACGAGAACGTCAGCGCGAGAATTAATCGCTACAACGAGACCAACGAGTGGAACTTGCTCATTAACCAACGGCAATTCGGTGGCACGGTGAGCGAGATGGGTCTCAGCATTGGTGAGAATTGGCACAGTTTTCTGCCGAAGGGAACGCTTCGTCCCGACCAGACCTTTCGAGACGTGCTGCGCCTTGACGCCGGCGGCACGGCAGTAGAACTCCATCATGCTCGGGGCGAGACGGACGATCACCTGTGGGCCTGGTTGCCGGAAAAGAAGTGGCTCTTTTCGGGCGATTTCGTAATTTGGTACTACCCCAATGCGGGGAACCCGCAGAAGGTGCAGCGCTACGCCCTCGAATGGGCCCAGGCGCTACGCACGATGATCGCCCAGGGTCCCGAACTACTGGTGCCCGCGCACGGCCTACCCATCGAGGGTCGCGAACGTATCGCCTCGGTGCTCGACGACATCGCAAGCTCCCTCGAGTCCCTGGTGCGTCAAGTCATTGAGATGATGAACGCCGGAGAGACCCTGGACGCCATTATCCACACGGTGAAGGTTCCCCAGAGCGTGCTCGACAAGCCCTACATGCGCCCGGCCTACGATGAGCCGGAATTTGTCGTGCGCAACATTTGGCGTCTCTACGGTGGATGGTGGGACGGCGCGCCTTCTCGCCTGAAGCCCTCGACCGACGCCGAGTTGGCGGGCGAGTTGGCCGCGCTAGTTGGCGGACCGGAGATTTTGATTGACCGCGCCGTGGCCCTCACGGCAACGGATCTTCGACTGGCCTGTCACCTCGCAGACCTAGCGGGCTGGGCCGCGCCGGACAACCCCGAGGTGCACGCCAAACGCGCCGAGGTCTATATCGCACGGCGCAAAGACGAGGTCTCGCTCATGAGCAAGGGCATCTACCGCTCCGCCTCACGTGAGTCCGAAGAAATCGTTCAGCGCTCACGGCGGGATTAGTTCAACTGTTCCTTTAGGATGGGGGACATGTCCTGGCGATTTCAACGGCGAGGACCACGATTACTCCTCGCCGTGAGCCTCCTCGGGACTCTGGCCCTCACGAGTCCGGCTCGGGCCGTAGCCCCAACGCCAACGACCAGCCCGGTGCTCTCTGCTGGCGTCATCGAGGAAAATCAATTGCTCGGTACGACGGCGTGGCAGATTTCACCCACGGCCAAGGTCAGCGGGATTGCGGGTTTTCTCTCCCGTGACGCGGCTGTGGTGGGCGACAGCGTCTCGGCCTACGTCACGACCTCCGCTGCGACTTATACCGTGACGGCGTTTCGCATGGGGTACTACCGAGGCCTCGGTGCTCGCAGTATCTGGCAGTCACCGGTGGTGGTCGGGCACTATCAACCCGGTTGCGGTTTTACCGCGGGAGTCAACCTGGTGTCCTGTGCTAACTGGTCGCGCTCCTTGGTGGTGCCAATTACCGCTGAGTTTGTCCCCGGCATGTACCTGTTCAAACTGGTCGGTTCCGGGGGACAGCAGGCCTACATGCCACTCACCATCTGGGATCCGACGAGCACCTCGGCCCTGCTCGCGGTGGGTCGCAGCATGACTGAACAAGGTTGGAATCTCTTCGGCGGCTACGACTTCTACCAAGGTCGGGGTGCCTGCGCTGCGGGTGCCGCTACCTATCCGCCCTGCAATCGGGCTCGGATGGTGAGCTTGGACCGCCCCAACTCCATGGGCAACGGGGCATCTGATTTTCTCTGGAATGAGTGGCCGCTACTGTCCTTGGCCGAAGAACACGGACTCGATATTTCCTACGTGACGGATATCACCCTGTCCGAGCATCCCGCGTTAATGCTGCACCACCGCGCAATCTTGTCCCTGGGGCACGACGAGACCTGGACGGAGTCACAGCGCGCGGGTGCTCTGACGGCCATGCGGCACGGGGTCAACCTGGTCTTTTTCGGATCGGCCGCGGTGCTGCGTCACGCCCGTCTCGCTGCGTCGCCACTCGGCGTCGATCGGGTCATTGTGAACTACCGCGATTCCTACGAGGATCCCTTAAACGGTCACGGCAATCCCCTCGAGGTCACGGGGAACACTTTCGCCATGGCTCCGACGGGACAATCACCCATGGAACTCACCGGGGAACTTTATTCGGGCTACACCTGGCCTTCGGTCACCGAGCCGCTCGTCGTGCACGACGCCAGCTCGTGGCTCTACGGCGGCACGGGGCTCAAAAACGGCTCGGCAATTGTGGGCGTAATTCGTAATGACTTCGATCACCTAGCCCTCACGAAATATCTACCCCCCACGCTGCACGTTCTGGCGCACTCGCCCATTCCGGCGGGTGAAGTGACGACGAGTCAGGGTGTCTGGTCGGGCCGCACCTACGCCGATACCAGCTACTGGACGAGTCCGGTCACGCGTGCGGGAGTTTTCAACGCGGGCACCGTGAATTGGATTCCGGCCCTGCGCGAGTGCAGCCCGACGCTCTGTCCGGCCACGGCGATACGGGTGATGACGATGAACGTCCTGACGATCTTTGGGGCTGGACCAGTGGGGCTGAGCTATCCGGCAATCCCGAATTGGCGCGAGGTCACGCCACTCGGCTCGTAACGGCCAACTACAAGATGTGGTGGCGGTCCCACACGCCGCGCAGTGAAGCTCCGACGAGTAATTCACTCAGCACGATGCCTTCCGCGGTGGCTCGACTCCGCGCTCGCTGGAGTACTTCGTCAGCAATTTCGTGGGGAACGACCACGACGCCGTCATCGTCGGCACTAATGAGGTCACCAGGGTTCACCGTGACGCCGGCAATGGTGACGGCCCGACCCTGGGCGCTGACCCGCATGCGCCCGTGGAAATCGATGGGTCGGTGTCCGCGGGAAAAAGCGGGAAAACCCAGTCCGGCGATTTTGGTGGTGTCGCGGATTGTGCCGTCAGTTACCATGCCGACGGCACCGCGTCCAATGGCGGCGGCGCTGAAGAGCTCACCCCAGTAGGCGGTCGAGAGATTCCCATCAGTGGCGACGACGGCCACGTCACCCAGGGTCAGTGAGTCGATGAAGGAAATGGCGTCGTCGTAGGGATTCTCGCTGAGTTGGTCCGAGGGCGTGAAGGCCACCGTGGCGGCGCGACCGAGATAACGCGAGCCCGCGACCAGGGGGACCACGTCACTAGTGAGTACCTGTGAACGGCTACCCACGGCGTCCAGGGAGTCGGAGATCATGGCCGAGGTGATGAGTGTGTCAGTGGGCAGTAGCTGGAAGGACTTAGCGGATGACATGACCACCGTTTCGCTGGAAGGGAAAGGCTCGCTCGATCTCGGGGGTGACCGCCACGCCGAGACCCGGTGCCCGTGGCGCGAGGAGTTCTCCGTCGCGCAGGCCAATGACCTCGGTGAGGAGGAGCTCGCGAAGGGGGTTGACGAGAGTGCAGAACTCAAAGAGCTGTACGTGATCGTGGGCGAAGGCGGCGTGCAGGTTGGCGGCAAAGGTAACGCCACTGCCCCAGACGTGGGGCACGCAGGCCACGTCGTGGGCCCGAGCCATATCGGCGACGCGGGCGAAGGTGGCAAAACCCCCGACGAAGGTGACGTCGGGTTGGGCTAGTCCGATGGCGTCGGCGAGGAGCAGCGCCGCGAACTCGTCCACCGTGCCGTTGGACTCGACACCCGAGATTCTCACGCCGAGCTCGGCGCGCATCTTCGCGTACCCGGCGACATCGGTGGCGAAACAGGGCTCTTCGTACCAGCGTGCGCCGAGTTGCTGGGCCACGCGGCCAACGCGAAGAGCATCATCGTGCGACCAGGCCTGCGAGGCGCAGGCCTGCACTACGTCGAGGATGAAGCCGGTGCCCGTCGGGAGTTGGGGCACGACGTACTCCATGAGTTCAATGGTGGTGTCGGCGTCGCGCATTCCGCGAAACTTGATGGTCGAAAAACCCGCCGCGATTTGCTCTCGTCCCCAGGTGGCGACGTCGTCGAAGGTGGAACCGAGACCCCCACTGGCGTAGGCCTCGATGCGGTCACGACGAAGCCCGCCTAACAGTTCGTAGGCCGCTAGCCCCTCGCGCTTACCCACGGCGTCAACGGCGGCGATTTCAATGGCTCCGGCGACCCCACTGGCGATGCCGCCACGTGACCAGAAGGCGGTATGGGCGCGCAGCCAATCTCCAACGTGGAGGGGATGATCAAAGGAAACATTCACGCAGTAGGGCTGGTAGGCCTCGAGGAGACCCGGCACGGCCACAGCCGCCATGATGCCGGCCCCGACCTCGCCCACCCCGACGCTGCCGTCGGCCAAGGTGACTTCGACCAGCGCCGCGTCCCAGGAGTGGATGGTGCCGCCGACCCAGGTCATTTCCTGACCGGCCGGATAGACGTAGGACAGGAGAATCGCCCGTACGGCGGTGATCTGTAGTTGAGTCTTCACGTTCCCCCGTTGTCTCCCTGACGAGGTTACCGAGGGCGCGGGGAAGGACGCGACCACCTCGGCTCCCGGGGTGGCAACGATACGCTGAGACCATGTCGCTCAAGCTTCGACCACTAGCGCTGGAGGACGAGACCGCCGCCCGCTCGGCCCACGCTGAAGGCGGCCATCAGGAGTTTCTTTTGAATTTTTCAGACGAGCTGTCGTGGGCGGCCTACCTCGAACAACTCGAGAATGAACGTCGGGGACGCGAGTTGGCAGAAGGTCGAGTACCGGCCGCTTTTCTCGCGGCGGTGGTCGACGACGAGCTCGTGGGTCGGGTGTCGATTCGCTACGCCCTCAACGACTACCTAGCCTACGCCGGTGGTCACATTGGCTACCAGGTACGCACCGAGCATCGCCGACGCGGTTACGGCACAGCCATCTTGCGGCTCGCCCTCGAGCACGCCACCGATCAGGGCGTCGAGCGGGTGCTACTCACCTGCGATGACGCCAACCTCGGATCGCAGAAGATTATTGAAAGCTGCGGCGGAGTTTTAGAGTCCATAGTTGTCGGAAACGAGACGGGTGGCGAGGCCTTCCGCCGCTACTGGATAGAACCGAGCGCTACCAAGAAATTTTAAGAACGTCACGAATGGCGTTTTGAAAGTCCGTGGTGTTGAGCGCCGCGCGCGTCGTGGCGATGAGCTCGGCGTCGGTTCCCACCGGCAGGCGTAGGGGCGGGTTCTCCTGCTCCGCGGCGTCACAGAGCGCGACGGCGACACTGTCGGGTCCCGGTGAGGCCTGGCCGCCGCGCAGGGTGACCATGGCGCCGGCCCACTGTTCAGCCAAGGGGGTGTAGGGACCAGGTCGGTCGCGAAAGTCCACCATGTTGTTACCAAATTCGGTGGCGACACCACCGGGTTCGACGATCATCACCTTGACGCCGAAGTGACCGACTTCAATGGAGAGTGACTCGGACAGAGCCTCGAGGGCGAACTTGGTGGCCGCGTAGTAGCCAGCTAGGGGTGGCGCCGCGATGCCAGCGATGGAGGTGACGTTAATGATGAGACCAGTGCTGCGCTCGCGCATACTGGGCAGCACGCCCTGAATCATGCGCGCGGCGCCGAAGAAGTTTGTTTCGAAGGCCCGGCGCACGTCGTCGAGGGGTACCTCTTCGACCGAACCCTCGATACCAAAGCCCGCGTTGTTCACCAGTACATCGAGTGGACCAAGCGCCGCGATGGCGGCGGCCACGGAAGCATCGCTGTCAACATCGAGGGCGAGGTGGTGGGCCACGTCGAGCCCCTCGAGGGAACTGAGGCGTCGGGCGCTCGCGGTGACCTCGTAGCCCCGGCGCGTGAATTCGAGGGCGACGGAGCGTCCGATACCGCTGGAACACCCCGTAACGAGAACTGTTTTCTTCGTCATTATTTGGTTCCTCTCACAAAACTTTCAGCGTAGCCCTCGTTCTCGAGCAGAGTCGTGAACGAAGTCGCTCGCCCCTGCCACTCCTGGTCGTGGACGGGACCACGGGCGGACGCGATGGTGGCGAGGTGGCGAAGCTGGGTGACCAGTGTGCTGGCCGCCGCCTGGCAGATTTCTCGGAGCGCAGTGTCGGCGTGCTCGGTCACGACGTCGCGCAGTGAGATCAGTAGTCGGGGCCCCAGCACCATGGAGATGGCGTAGAGCGCGAGGAGACCACCGGGGTCGTAGGCGAGGGCCTCGTCGAGCACCTGAGTGATGACCGGCAGGGGAAATACTCCTTCACGACCGTCACTGAGATCATCGAGCTCGTGCACCACCGCGCCGCATCGACGGGAAAATTCGTGGAGAAAAACGACGATGGCGTCGTCGCTACACGTGAGTGCTCCTCGACCACAGGCCTCGTAGAGACCATCAAAGCATCGAGCGAGAAAGGCGGCGTCCCGGTTGCTCACGTGGTCTCCCGGAAGCCGTTGGTAATGGGCAGTCGGCGATCCTTGCCGAAGGCCTTGCGCGTGATGCGCACCCCCGGGGGCATTTGACGTCGTTTGTACTCACTGCGATCAACGAGCTGCACGATGCGACGAACCAGGTCGGCGTCGTGACCACACGCGATGAGTTCGTTGGCGGTGGCGTCTCCTTCGACGTAGGCCTCGAGTAGGGGGTCGAGTTCGTCGTAGGGGGGGAGGGACTGGTCGTCACGTTGGTCGGGTCGTAGTTCGGCGGATGGTGCCTTGTCGAGAATATTTCGGGGGATGGGGGGTGTTTCGCCACGAAGGGCGGCCAACTGGTTGCGCCACTCACATAGTTGGTAGACGAGGGTCTTCGGGACGTCCTTGATAACCGCAAAGCCACCGGCCGAGTCGCCGTAGAGGGTGGAGTATCCAGTGGCCATTTCAGACTTGTTCCCGGTGGTGAGAACAATGGCCCCCGTGGCGTTGGAAAGAGCCATGAGTAGGACACCTCGAATGCGCGACTGCAGATTTTCGTCGGTGAGTCCGACCGGCTCGGTCGTGAGCACCGGGGTCAAAGTAGCCGCGAGGGCACTGTGGGTGGCTTCGATGGGCAGCGTCGTGAGTTGAATGCCCAGACTCGCGGCGAGCAGTTCGGCGTCCGACAGCGAGTGGTCGCTCGAATAACGACTGGGCATGGCGAAGGCGCTCACCCGATCCGCGCCTATGGCGTCAGTGGCGATGGTGGCCACGATGGCCGAGTCCACCCCCCCGGAGAGACCGAGAATGGCGGAACTAAATCCGTTCTTCGCCAAGTAGTCACGGGTACCGGTTACCAGCGCTTCGTAGACCTCGGCGGCGGGCTCTAGAAGGTCGGCGACTACTCCGGTGACGACGAGGGAAGCACCGTCTTCGCCGGTGCTCTCAATGTCCACAATGAGCAGCTCTTCACCAAAGGCGCAGGCGCGAGCCACGACGCCCTGGGCCCCAGGGACGATGACGACACTCTGACCGTCAAAGACCAGTTCGTCCTGACCACCAACCAGGTTGACGTAGACGAGAACACAGCCGGTCTCTCGTGCCCGGCGCACCAGGAGCGCTTCGCGCTCGGCCCTACGCCCGCGCGCGTAGGGGGAGGCGTTGGCGGCCACGATGACCTGCGCCCCGGCGGCGGCCACGTCACGGGCGGGTCCCTCGTCCACCCAGATGTCCTCGCAGACCAGAAAACCAATTTTTACGCCCTGTATGGTGGTGAGCGAGACGGCACCGACGCCCGGCTGAAAGTAACGCCGCTCGTCAAAGACGTCGTAGTTGGGAAGGTGTCGCTTGGTGGTGACACCCAGCAGTTCTCCACCAGAGGCCACCACGATGGCGTTGGCGAGCCCGGCGGGACTGCGTCGAGTGTCGGTCCGGGGGGCGAGTTCGACCCCGGGAAAATCGTTGTGCACGACGGTGCCGACCGCGAGGGCGGTGGGACTGGTTTCGGCAATGAGGGCGTCAAGTCTCTGGCCCGCGGCGCGTAAGAAGCCCTCCTTCAATAAGAGGTCCTCTGGCGGATATCCGGTCAGGGCGAGTTCGGGGGTAATCAGGAGATGAGCGCCCGCGTCCGCCGCCCGCGTGCGCCACAAGGAGACAGCAGCAGCGTTGGCCTCGAGGGCGCCCACCGTGGCGTTCATCTGGGCGAGAGCAAGTCGCAGGGTTGGCACGCGCCGAGCCTACCGGCGCGTCGACACGAGGGAGATGGTGTCGATATTCATACGCCGTTAACGCAATTGAGGGCACGGGGGGTCGTTCATACGGCAAACTATGGGGGCGTCGCAAGATGACGCACCTACCAAAACGAAGGAGTACACGTGGCGTACCAGGCCGAATACATCTGGATTGACGGAAACGAACCCACGCGCAAGCTACGTTCGAAGACGCGCATTGTCAAGGACGGCAAGAAGCCGGAAATCTGGGGCTTCGACGGTTCCAGCACTAATCAGGCCAGCGGGAACTTCTCCGATTGCGTGCTGATCCCGGTGTTCACCTGCCCTGACCCGCTCCGTGGTCCGAACGACATCCTCGTGATGTGCGAAGTTCTCAACGCCGACATGACCCCCCACGTGACCAACACCCGTCACGCGGCCGCGAAGGTGGCCAAGCAGTACGCCAGCTTTGAGCCAATGTTTGGTATCGAGCAGGAGTACACCTTCTTTCAGGACGGCCGACCCTACGGCTGGCCCGACGTGGGCTACCCCGCCCCGCAGGGCCCCTACTACTGCGGTGTCGGCGGCGCGAAGATGCCCGGCCGTGACATTGTCGAAGCCCACACGCTGGCCTGCCTACGCGCCGGACTCGGCATCGAGGGCACTAACGCCGAAGTGATGATGGGTCAATGGGAGTTCCAGATTGGCGTCCTCGGCACCGTCGAAGTGGCCGACCAGATCTGGATCGCTCGATGGCTGCTCGAGCGTATCGCCGAAGACTTTGAAGTTGACGTGAGCTTCGACGCCAAGCCCATTCACGGTGACTGGAATGGTGCGGGTGCACACACCAACTTCTCGACCAAGCAGATGCGTGCGGTCGGTGGCTGGTCAGCCATCATCGCCGGCTGTGAGGCCCTCGGTACGCGAGTGCTCGAGCACGTGGAGAACTACGGTGACGGCATCAAGGACCGCCTGACCGGCGCTCACGAGACCGCCCCCTGGCACACCTATTCCTTCGGCGTTTCGGACCGTGGCTCGTCGGTACGCATCCCCGGTGGTGTGGCACGTGATCAGCGTGGTTACCTCGAGGACCGTCGTCCCAACGCCAACGTGGACCCCTACACCGTCACCCGTCTGATGGTCGAGACCATCTGTGGCGCCGCTAGTGCCGCGACTAAGGCTCCGGCCAAGAAGGCAGCCGCGAAGAAGGTTGCTGCGAAGAAAGCACCAGCCAAGAAGGTTGCTGCGAAGAAAGCACCAGCCAAGAAGGCGACTGCTCGCAAGTAATTTCAGTTCGAAGCGAATGGTCCCGTTGCCTTCGTGGTGACGGGACCATTCGCTTTTTTTTGTCCCCCACGCGAGGTGCGAGAATATGAATATGCAAAATCAAGCCCAGTACGTTCTGCGAACGGTGGAAGAGCGCGGCATTCGCATGGTGCAACTCTGGTTCACCGACGTGCTGGGTCGACACAAGGCCTTTCACGTCACCCCGGCTGAACTCGCGGACGCCCTAGACGAGGGTATGACCTTTGACGGTAGCGCCATCGACGGATTTTCACGAGGTCAAGAGTCCGACGTCCTCGCCCGTCCCGACCTCACCACCTTCCAGCTCCTGCCATGGCACGCCGAGGGCTCGGGCGTGGCCAGCGTTTTTTGTGACATCGTCAAGATCGACGGGACGCCCTTTGAGGGTTGTCCCCGCCAGCAGCTACGTCGCGTCCTAAACGAGGCCCGCACGCGGGGTTACACCTTTTTTGTCGCCCCCGAGATGGAGTACTTCTACTTCAATTCTCTCGAGACCTCCGCGCCGCCGGTCCCGGTGGACCGCGGTAGCTACTTTGATCTTCTACCGGACGACACCGCGAGTCAGCTGCGCCGTCGCACCGTGCTCACCCTCGAGGAGATGGGTATCGGAGTCGAGCACGCCCAACACGAAGACGCCCCCGGTCAGCACGAAATCGATCTGCGCTACACCGATGCACTCACCATGGCCGACACCGTGATGACCGTCCGACACGTGATCAAAGAACTCGCGCGTCAGAGCAATATCGCCGCCAGCTTTATGCCCAAGCCACTCTCGCACGAGCAGGGCTCGGGCATGCACACTCACGTGTCGCTCTGGCGTGAAGACACCAATGCCTTCATCGGTGACGGTCCCTACGGCCTGTCGGTGGTGGCCCAACAATTCATCGCCGGACTGGTGCACCACGCACCGGAAATTACGGCAATTACCAACCAGTGGGTGAATTCCTATAAGCGTCTGGTGCCCGGCCACGAAGCACCGGTGAGTGCGGCCTGGGCCCGCTTCGAACCCTCCGCCCTGGTGCGCGTTCCCACGGTGAAGACGGGTCGCTTCGACTCCACCCGCGTGGAATACCGCGCTCCCGATCCGGCCGCCAATCCCTACTTGGCTTTCGCCGTGATTTTGGCGGCGGGTCTGCGGGGCATTGAGGGCGGCTACGAACTCCCGGCCGAGGGCCAGGCCACCACCTACCTGCCGCGTTCCCTGGCGGAAGCCACGGAGTTGATGGAGCGTTCGCAATTGCTGCACGAAACCTTAGGTGAGCACCTCGTCGAGTGGTTCTTGCGTAACAAGCGAGCGGAGTGGGCTTCGTACCGCTCAGAAGTAACCCCCTTCGAACTCGAGCGCTACCTCCCCCTGCTGTGAATCTCGACACCCTGCTCTGCGTACCGACCTGTGACGGCCCCCTGCTCAAGGCCTTCACGCTGGTCGGAATACGTTGCGTCGTCAGTGCGACGGGTCGCTTAGATGATATTGCGCGCGCAGAACCCTCCGAGGGATTTTCGGGGGCGGTGGTCGACGCCTCGACCATGTCGATGACCGACGCCATGGGGCTCTGTCGTCAACTACGCGCTCGCGAAAAGTCGCTCAGTCCCATTATGGTCATTCTCGATCCTCACCAAGTCGACGAACTCACCTTTCGTGAAGATCTCTTCGACGACTTTATTCTCACTCCCCTGGACGTCAACGAAATGGCCGCGCGCCTGCGGCACCGCTTGCGTCGAGCGGGCCACGAGGGCGGCACCGCCCTCGTCGACCTCGGTGGACTACTGATCAATCTGGAGACTTATCAGGCCTCCATTGCGGGACGCACCTTAGACCTGACCTACATGGAGTACGAACTTTTACGTTTTCTCGCGACCAACCCGCACCGGGTGTTTACCCGGGAGACCCTGCTGAATCGCGTCTGGGGTTACGAGTACTACGGCGGGGCGCGCACCGTGGACGTGCACGTGCGTCGACTGCGCGCGAAGCTCGGTGAAGAGCACGCCCACTTGATTGCGACCATCCGCTCGGTGGGTTACAAATTCTCCTTGACCAGCAACTGGTCCGACGACGAGGACTAGTTCGTCGGGGTGTAGGCCCAGAGTTCGGCCTCGGCGCGACCACCCATGGGCAGGGCCGCCACTTGAATCGTCGAGCGGGTCGGTCGCGGGGCGTCGAAGAACTCCACCCAGACGTCGTTACAGGTCGTAAAGTCCGCGAGGTCCACGAGGAAGAGGGTGGCCTTCACCACGTCGTTGAGGGTGGCTCCCGCTTCGGCGAGCAGGGCCTTCGCGTTG
>Ga0136642_1000035_pt1 | contig 87428 bp, 85 predicted proteins | sample LowCatLa1302831Y_FD_115313 | JGI IMG/M metagenome (GOLD analysis project Ga0136642, IMG submission 115313) | Freshwater microbial communities from Lower Cathedral Lake, Yosemite National Park, California, USA - 13028-31Y | ecosystem: Environmental > Aquatic > Freshwater > Lake ... | reverse complement strand
TGGTCGGTCTAACCAAGCCGAGGCTTGCTTAGGGGCTCCGCCTAGGTCTTTCAGACCTGGTCGGTCTAACCAAGCCGAGGCTTGCTTAGGGGCTCCGCCTAGGTCTTTCAGACCTGGTCGGTCCACCAATCATCCGAAGTATAAGGAGGCAGTTGCACATTTGTATTTTGTTTTATTGCAGAAGGACCACTATTCATCAAATTCTGTATTTCAATCGGAGAGAGTGCATACCGGGTGTATGTCAGTTTTGATAAATATCCATTGAATGCACCAGCCAACACAAAGTCCCCTCCACCAAGGGAAGTGGGACTACCACCTTGACCAAGTATAGTAGAACTTGTGGGTGAAAACAGGACAATATCTTCATAATTCTGGTAAGGCAGGGTGTCCTTAAAGGAAATCCTATTTGCAAGCGTACCATTCACATGCACATCCATGCCTCTGTCAATACAGTTTAGAACAACATGTACCCACTTATTTATAGGAATGTTGTTAATATCAACATACGTATTAGGATTCTTATACGTATTCATTATAACCCTCATCGCATTTGTATCACTCCTCATGAAGACGCCGGGTCCCATTAGAGGCCACGGGAATGCATAGCCTTTGTGAAAGACGTGTTTAAATGATTTTGTCCCGTCAAAAGTGCTCGGAAGAACAAGAATATAAAATGAATATGCGAATTCAATGCCACTCCGCTCATTTATCGACGGGAGTACTGGTATTGCATTGGGATATAACTGCACATTCTGATAAATCGTCATCTGCATCTGCTGCGAGTCGACTGTATAAGGTATTAACGTTTGAAAGCGCGATTGTGCGCTCATAATAGAAGTTCCAAGTAACTCTAAAACAAACATTAATATAAAAATTATAGTAACCACTAATAATCCTGTAACGATTTGTCCGGAAGAAGAATCACTCTGTAGATTATTCATACCACTCTACTGTGTTATGCAGAAGTTAAGTGTAACCATTCTGGGTGCACTTACCTTGGCTTATAACACAACTTTTTCATGTTATGCAGAACCTGGTCCCGTGTTATGCAGAACCTGGTCCCGTGTTATGCAGAACCTGGTCCCTTAAATACAGAAGCAAACCAGGAAAGCACATTATAGGAAGAGCCGCCAGGACCAGACAGATACATGCTATAGATTTCATCGGGATTCATTGCCGTCGCTCCCACATTTGTATTCCCTATGTAACCATCAAATCCGCCATTTTCAAGCATTGATATACTTACACCAGTAGGGTCTACCTGGTAATATGTGGAACTGGCACATGAACGCCGTAATTTCCCGTCTATATACACATCGACTGTTCGGCCAGAAAGAACCACTGAAATCATTACCCAGCGTTGGAGGTCAATCTCTAAAATATCACAGGAAGGAGGAGGGTTAGTAAGAATACAATCATCCATTGCCATAGGTTGAAATAAACTCTTTACATCAGCTGCATAAAGTGTGGTAGTACTTGTGCATGAATTTGGAGTGGCCGTGCTAAAGGGTTCAATAGCAGTATTACCCCTATTAACGGGGGCATTTCTTGGAGTATTATTTGTTGAATCCGTAAATGATTCGGTCCAACTTCCATTATACCAACGACTTCCAGGAGGTTCGGTCATGCTGCCACCACCCCTTCCACCCCTTCCACCTCCACCTCCCCCCCTTCCACTTCCACCTCCCCCCCTTCCACTTCCACCTCCACCTCCACCACCTCCACCGCCAGTTACAACATTTGTATTGGTCACATCAGAGCCAAATGTCCGCACCGTCAATGAGTTTTTAAAAGCGCCAATTCCAACCACCAAAGTGGAAAAGTTATTCCCCTTAATCTCAATAAGATGTTTCCTTGCATTCATATTTTTAATAAAACTACTCAAGTATATCCAGGTATTCACTGTATATTCCCCGCCTTCCAAAGGTTTTGGATAATTCGGAGGCAGTGTGGGAATGATTGCAGCAGAAGTAGGGTCACTTATAAGAATAGTGGTAGGGGAATATGAACCAGTATATAAATATTTGTACAAATAATATATTATAAGCAGGCCAGCAATAATGAAAATGGCGGTAAATATAAGCCCAGTGGAAGAACCCTGCGAAGGCGAGTTTGGGCTAGGTGCACCTACATTTTGATATGAGGCATTCATTCTAAAGTGTTAATAGATTACAATAGCGTATTGTGCTTGGCATTTGGCAGCAGCGCGCAACGTTTAATAATTCGGTGTCCATTTATATAATGCCGACGGCGGCTGGATTGCCGGTGGATTCAAGCAACCACCATTCGGGCATAAATTAATATTAGGAATATATGATGATATATTCGTGCTTATTGTCGGAGAATATAGGATTGTATTTGAACTAGTATTCACAAACGGCATTCCCCTCGAATCTGCATACGTCGCATAGTTGGTCGCAACTTGGGAGTTAGAAAGGCGCGTATTAAAGATTGTAATTAATGCAATCTGACCATTAATAGAAGAACCGGAAGTAATACCGCTCATATTCCCTGCTGTAATACTCGCAACAGGCATGTATGCCGTCTTTTGTGTCACTACCAGCTTGTCATTGTAATATATGTCAAATCGCCTTCCATCGCGGGCAATCGTTATATAGGTCCACTTTTGCAGTTTAATAGCAGGTAGGGAAATCGTCTCAATGTACTTCTGGGACGTACTTACAGCGCTATGTTTATTATAGTTTGTTGACGATTGCAGACCGCTAGAGGTAGACTGTTGCCCCTCCGTTTTTACAACAAGCTGTATCGTTGCAAGCCCTTGTCTACTTGCATCCGGAGTAGCCATCGCTTCCAACCATACAATGCCACTTATATTCATAATCATACTATAACCCTCGTGCTGGCATACCCCAGTGCAATCATTTGTGGTGCCGCATGAACACGAGTTAGTAGGGTCTCCAGAGTTATTTGTAAGCGCAGTAACAGGGGGAGCAACGCCCTTTCCATTATACCGATTTATATAAATGAATGCCGCCACACTCCCATTTGAGTTCGAATAAAAGGGCGCCGTCTGAGAAGAGTTTGTTACTGATGTACTTTTATCGAGTGCAAAAGGGCCAACCTCTGTCACTAATACAGTTCCCTTATACATAGGAAAATAATATAGTACTGTAAATATTAGTATTATGACGATAAAGACCATAACAAGACTCATGTCCCCTTCTACCGTGTTATACGATTTTAACTAGCATGTTACGGACAAGTTAGTTAATTTAGTATTTTTCCGCTGCCACTGCCGCCTAAGTAAAGTTCTGTGACGACGAGAAAGGCACACCCTCATTTGCACGCATTTCATTTGCCGTAAGTATTCTCGGCCAAAATGTGAGATTACGTATTACAACATTATTCAGAATAGGTTGTATAGTCGGATAAAACGGGACTTTCATTGTCGTCTCATTCATACACTTTATTACTTGCGTTATTGGCATTGACATGGACAGTTTTCCATTAATATATAATTCTAAAAACTTGCTTGAAAAAACAATACCCACGCGAAATACACTTCTAACTGGCACGTTTTCAGCAGAAACTGTTATTAATGTATCGGTCGCAGTGACTGCCGAAACAAATAGGTCATTTTTATAGGGGTCCAACCACACAATGATATTTGTGTCCTTGTATGCCTTACTTGTCGTGTCAGGGTACGCAGTACCAGCATCAGCCTGCGCCTTTGGTATATTTTGCGAAGAGGCCCTGTACAAAATCACACGCGGCATATTAGAAAGCATGAAATCCCCCGTCAGCCATACATCCATACCAAGTGAATATGAATCGGATTGCATTCCTATCTCGGGAACAAACGATGCGGACAAATCATAAGACGGCGTCAGTTTATTATAGGCAAGACTCCTATCAAGTGGTATAGGAATCGAAATCAGACCAGGTTGATTGGCCGAAAAAGAGAAAATCGGATATATCATATAGTTTATAGTAAAAAGAATAAGGAAAATGATAAAAGAAAAAGCCGACGCAAGAAAGAGTGCATAAAAAATATCAGAAGCTTTTGTGGGAATCATGCTCATTATTGATGTTACACGACTCATGTCAACAGTGCCTTTAGAAGAATATTGATATGCTCTCTGAATTACAGTACTCGGATCCTGTGTACCAAAACCAAAATATCCACTATCGTATGTACTTCCCATCCTACCGTAATGGCCCTTATTTTTTCACCTTTCGTGTTTTACTCCGCTCTTTCAAACTCCCCTTCTCTGGGTCAAACTTAATCCGGTCATAATAGGCTTTCGTATCGGTCCCCTTACAGTGCGGTATTTTCTCCCGCAAGTAGCAGACAAACGATATTCTCGTATAGGGTTTATTTCCACCAAGTGTCCCCGTTTCCTCCGAATCGTGGTGGATTTTTGGCAACTTTTTATTGAAGGCTGCATCCTCTGCCGTCTCATACAGCTCCGTATTACAATGCCACTCATGCACATCCATTGCAATAAAATCACCCGTGCGCAAGTTAAATCCCACTTTGTAGCGCGGAAAAAGGGTCGCACCACCAGAGTATTTTCCTCTCTCTATCACTGACAGATTGCCGAATCCCTCCTTGAAATCGCCGGCGTCCATATGAAGTGCCGTCTGAAAGTTGCGATTGATTGTAATGGAGGAAAAAGCCGTGTCGGCTACTTGAAACTGCGGCTTGGAAGAAGCCGCCGCCAATTGTTTTGCATGCTTGTCCGGAATCAGCTGTTTAAATACGCTGTCAATGGCTTGAATATAGGGAATGCCGTGCTTGTATTGATGGAAGTACTTTTGCGTATACGATGTCAGGCGGCAGGGAAGGCCCATAAAAGGCGTCTGCTCAAAATAACCGAGAACGGAACTGAACACATTATTATTCACGCGCATCTTGCCCACTTTCCCATTCATTTCATATTGTGCAGACCACTTATTTACATTCATCAGCTTTCGCTTCTTCCAATAATTCGATTTCGGTTGAATCGGTCCCGCCGCTGCACCCCTGTTTCGCGAGGCCGCAGCCGTCTGATAATAAGCCTCCCAACCCGTCTTTACAAGGTCATTTGGCAGCACATTCTTGCGAAACCGGGCCAATAACTTCTTGGCGCCCGTCTCAGGGTCCTTTCCATACACATCCACGTCCTCATTAAAAATAGTGTCGACGTCCTTGTCCGTGAAATAGGTGCCCTCTCGCGCTTTTATTTCATCATTAGTCAACTTTGGTTCCAGGACAACTTCCTTCACTTTATCCTTCACCTTATGCGCCTCTTCTTTTGGAATTTGAAGACCCTCGTAAATCTCGGGCTTGAATTCCTTAAAGGGCTTCTGAGGCGGAGCCTTGGGGTCCGCCTTGCGCGTCTTAGCCTTGTCGGCTCCACCATTAGCAAATGCAAGCATCTTATTAAGAGGGCAGGTTTTCTACGGCCTTTGCTCTAGGCAGCGCCTTCGCCGCCAAGGCGTCGTGCTCGCTTGTAAGCAGCGCCTTCGCCGCCAAGGCGTCGTCTTCATCTTGCCCACGCGGCCCCGTCGGCTGCGGGTCCTTCAGGGGCCCAATCTCACCCCAGAGCGCTGGACAAGTCATCATCTGATGATGATCACCACATACAGAACAGGAACTCATGACGGTGTTTGCAATGGGGCGCAGGCCCAGTACAATTTTATACTGCGCTTAAAGCGGGTAAAATGATTGTTTCAATAAACTCTTTTATTGCCCGACCATCGGTTATATGTACTCCTTCACTCATCTCTTTATTTAAAAAACCGTCATTGGATATATATTTATCATACACATCAAAAAATATGTATCCATACTCTTTACAGCAGTTCTTAATACACTTGTTCATATAAAGGGTATATTCCTTTCGCTCTTCATCACTTCCTACAAGGGGGTACTTTGTATCTGCCCACCATCCATCTATCATTCCATTTATTGTCGCAACTGGCGGAACAATATTGTATACACATGTTACTAGATTCTTATAGTTTGACACATTTGCTCGTATTGTTTCAAAATAACGCCCAACCATTGGTTCAATGATTTCCTTGTAAGTCTTCCCCACTCCCACATATTTATGTATTTGACATCTACAGTCGATTTCTCCAAATGAGAATACAATCGCGTCTCCTGGCTCATCATCTGTGATAAATTTTCTAATATCAATCCTATCGAGTCCATCGCGCCCCACTGAATACATAAGAACTGGGCCGATAGAATGAAGCGACAGAATCGGTATTTTAGTTTGCTTAAATCCATATACTGAATGGCTGTCACCAATCGTATATATTTTCATGCTGTAATTTTAATACATATTATTGCGTAGCCTCTCCCCGCGTCGTCCACCATAAGAGCCCCCCTGCTACAAGAACCACTCCTGCGCCGATGAGTCCACCTTTTACCATTGACCGCATATCAATCTCATCAAGGTCCGCCTGGTTAATGACGGGGCTTGTCCCGCGCGCCCCAATACGTTTGTAAAACTGCAGGGCCTCCAGCTCGGAAAGCACGGGCTTGTCCAGCGACTTGTTCACTTCATTATGCAACTGTACTGTCCATTTGAAGAGGTCCTGCCGTCTGTCCAGATGCGGGGTGATGGGCATCACCTGCAGATGCTTTGTATAGTGTTCACGGCATTTCGGGCAAGGAATAATAATCGCCAGGCTCTCAAAAAACTCCTTTGTCGCCCGCTTATTTGCATAACTAGGCTCCGTGGGATATGTTATAGCAGCCAAGTGCATTGTGTGCCAGAAAAACGGCCCCCATACAGAAGGTGGCAAACGCATTACTACTCTATACGGTATTAACATATGCAATGCCTAAACGCGTTGGCATAGCAGTAAATAGGAATCCGACCGGATAAAATGCTAAACAAATACACATATAATCATTCACCAGGTACTACAAATCAAATGATTCAATGTACAAATTGTACGGTTATGGGACACACTTCTAGACATTGTCCCCGCCCCATTACAAGCTACGGAGTCATCTTGTTCCGTACAACTGTTTCCTGGAATCAACCTGCAATCTTACAGGGAAATTATCAAACCATTACTGGGTTCGAGTTTATTGAGCCCAATATTGAATACCTTTTGATACAGCGGAAGGACAGCATTGGCTATATTGAACTTATTCGCGGCAAATATCAACACGGGGATTATGAGTATATTAAGCATAATATCTCGGGAACAACTGTCGACGAACGTAAGCGCCTTTTGGACCAACCTTTTGATGAATTATGGGAAGGGCTCTGGGGTACTCCTAAAGAGGGGCAGCCGCTGTATCGCCATGAAAAAGAGCAAGCACAATTCAAACTCGAACAATTGCGGCAAGGGACGCCGAGTCTCAAAGTTCTAATTGAGGAATCATCACCACCCTTTGACACTCCTGAATGGGGTTTTCCAAAGGGTAGGAAGAATAGCACGGAAACGGATTATGCTTGTGCAATGAGAGAAATGTGGGAAGAAACAAATATCAAAGAGTCGGACCTTATTCTTATTCGAAATATGGACCCTATTGCAGAATCTTTTGTAGGGTCCAACGGTATTTCTTATTGCCATAAATATTTTATTGCTTATGCACCACAGGGTGTTGGAGAAGAAAGCCTAGAATCAGCCTCCCAGACAAATGAACATATTAAACGCGAAGTGGGCGATTTTAAATGGCTTTCACTCGAGAAGGCCGTGGATAAAATACGTCCCACCAATACGGAAAAGCGCGGTGTACTGCTCCGGATTAACGCCCTATTGAAGAAATATTGTCCTCTTTGTATCGGCGGGCGGCGCACAACATAAGCACGCCCAAAGGAAGTGCTTATTTTCTGCACAAGACGGTAGATGGAAGAGGGGCTCTCAGAAACAAAAACGACGCGGAGGGAAGAGATTCTTCGCCGTTGGAATAGTTATGAGCTCTCTTTTGAAGAAAGGGATGCCCTTCTGGCCGAGATTATGGGAGACAAGGAGCTAGACCTATTTCCTGCAATCTACAGTGAAATGGATGAATGGGAGAGTGAAGCCGGCCTCTACCCTGATGTTCAAGACCCCAGATTTGCCGAGAAGCTCATGCGAAAACAGGAATTTGCAGAGAATAAACAAATAAGTGTGAAGGAACAAATGGAAGATGAAGTGAATCCATGTGACCCCAATAAAGAGTTTGAACTCACTCCAGTCCAACGTTTTGTCGGTCGTTTTCTTTCACCACAATGTCCCTATTTATCTGCCCTCCTTTTTCACGGAGTTGGTGTGGGAAAAACCTGCGCCGCAATCACTGTAGCCGAGAACTTCCTACGTTCCTTTCCGCGCAAAACTGTACTCATTGTCGCTCCTAGAAATATCCAGCCCGGTTTTCGCAGAACGATTTTTGACGATGAAACGCTAAAAATATCGGCGGAAGATGGGGTGGCCAATACTGTAAATGGCTGCACTGGCGACGCCTACTTGAAACGGACTGGCACAGAGTTTGAGAAAAATCCTTCTGTCATTATAAGTCGCATAAAAAGCAGCATTAATTCCCGCTATGCCTTCCTCGGCTACTTGCAGTTTCACCGATTAATTGAGGATGTTCTGAAAAAAGTTCCCAGGGGTCTAGAGGGAGAAGCAAAAAAGGCCGCGGAAAAACGTGTCCTACGTCGCGAATTCAGTGGACGCCTTGTTATTATTGATGAAGCACACAATCTGCGCGATACGCCTACAGAAGGGGGTGATGATGTAGATGTGCCTGGTGGAGAAATTGAATTATCCGAGACACAGGCCGGCAAGAAGTTGACGCCGAGCCTCTTAAAAGTTCTCGACGCCACAGATGGCATGAAATTGGTTTTGCTGAGCGGCACACCGATGTATAACTCCTATCGTGAAATCGTGTTTCTTCTCAAACTTCTTCTTCTTAATGACAAACGTATAACTCTTGCGGAGAGGGATATTTTCACCACGATTGGTACATTTAGAAAAGCGCAGCCAGGTAGGGCTGGCGGCGAAGAACTTCTCGGGGCAACTGCCTCCGCCTATGTAAGTTTTATGCGCGGCGAAAATCCCATGTCTTTCCCTGTTCGTCTAAAACCAGAAGGCATTCCTGCTTTGACAACCTGGCCCGCGAGAACTCCAACAGGTGTGGAAATTCCCGCTGCACATATTCCTCCTCTTATGCGCCTCCCTTTTGTAGAAGTACAATTTGAAGGCGACCAATCCAAAGCAATGTATCAGAGGATTTCAGAGGATTCAATTGAAGCGGGGGGGGTCGGTGTAGGAAGTATTGACGAAATGGTTCAATCTGGAAACTGGCTTTTTCCCAGCGACGCCGGTCCGCAAATACGCGACGCTGGATTTGACAGCTGTTTCGAAGAGAATGCAGGAGGCGGCACATCCCAGTTTACAATGCGTGGAGAAACTGGCTGGCTGCGTTCAGAGGGGCTGGGCCCGATTTCGCCCAAAGCCAAGTTTACCATTGAACACGCCAGAACGGCCAAAGGAATCGTCTTTATTTATAGCCGATTCATTAAATCCGGTGCATTACCTCTTGCCCTCGCTCTAGAAGCAAATGGTTATACTCCCTGGGGCGATAAACGGCCACTTTTGACAAATGGAAACCTCATTGGAGAAGGACGCCAATGTGCCCTGTGCGCAAAGAGAGAACGTACACATGCTGGTACGGACCATAAATTCATGCCAGCCAAGTATATTCTCATTACTGGTAGAGCATCTATTTCACCCAATAATCCCGCTGCAATACAGGCATCAAGAGCAAAAACCAATATGGACGGCCGCGAAGTAAAGATTATTATTGGCTCACAGGTCGCCTCAGAAGGTGTTGATTTCCGCTTTGTCCGCGAAATATATGTGTTTGACAGCTGGTTCCACTTGAACAAAATGGAACAAGTACTCGGTCGCGGCATTCGTACATGCTCCCACTCACTTCTTCTACCCGAACAACGGAATTGCACCGTCTATTTACTCGTCAACACATTTGGAGAGGGCCAGGATACGGAGACAGCTGACCTTTACATGTACCGAAATGCAATGCAGAAAGCTATACAAGTGGGTCGCGTAACACGCGTACTAAAAAGGTATGCACTCGATTGCAATCTCAATAGGGAGGCTATTATAGTCACAGGTCTTTCAACACAAAGGCATATTGATTCACAGGGAACTATTCGCGAAGAGGTAGATGTGAATGACACACCTTTCTCAAATCTATGCGATTGGATTGAAACATGCGATTATACGTGTGCAAAACCCGTTGTGTTTGACTCTAAAAATACCGACTTGTCAACTTATGACGAATATTCTGTGAGATGGAGAGAGAGTGAATTAAAAACCGCTATGAAGGGTCTCTTTGAAAAACAAGCAGAGTTTCAACTCTCTGATTTAATCGATATTATGTCAGATGTTATTCCTCCAAAGGCGGTCTCTGCGCTCTTGTCAGATATAGTGGGGAATCATTCGTTTCATATAAAAGTGAAAGGAAAAGAAGGATATATTGTCTATCGAAACGGCTATTTTCTTTTTCAGCCAGAATACCTTGCCGATATTCGTATTCCATTGGCGCTTCGTATTGCTGATTTTCCAGTAAAAAGAGATTTTTATGACCCTGCAACAATCAAGATTGAGGATGCCGCGGCTGCTCCTGTGGCCGCTGCCGCTGCCGCTGCCGCTCCTACAGAAGTCGCTCCTGAAGGAGAAGAGGCTGTTGTCCCCCCACCAGTTCAAGATACTTTCCTACAATACTGGGACCAAATCAAAGAGTGGGCGGCGGCAATAAAAAATGGTACGGTGCAGACAAGTGAAGAGTCACAGCCAATACATTTACCAGAGACAATTTATTGCATTCGCCCTGGATGTGCCCCTGGAATCTTGCAAAAGCGTTATACTGGTGGGGAAATAGAGAGGGAACGTTCATGGCTTATTATGGTGGGCTGGCTATATGAGCACATTCAGGGCAACAGCGATTTCTCTCCAGAACAAAAGTCAACCTACCGCTCTGCTCTTGCCAGGACATTAGTAGAATTAATCTGGGATGAAAGCATCCGACCTATTGAGCAGATGCGCCTCATGAAAGATGAAACGGCGCGACGGGCAGGGCGTGAACAAATCGTAGTACGGGATGGTGTAGAAGGATTCCGTTTTATAGACCCAATGACGGGACTTCTCAAATATATTTGCGGAGCCAATCCCTGCGCAGACGCAGTTGCGAGGAAACTAGATACTAATCCTGGAGACCCCCTTCTTACACTGAAAGTAGATAATGTGCACACGGGGGCAATATATGGATTTATTGTTCCCAAATCAAAGGAGAGGCGACTTATCTTTAAAACAAGCAAACCGCCTGCCCCTGGAGCAAAACCCGAAAAGGGCGGCGAATGTTCAATTATTAGTACTATTTCCTACCATATTACAATGTTGAAAGAGATTGCGGAACTTCTTGTAGCAGAAGGATACCCAAAATTCATTCTTGAAGATTCTATCCTCGATTCTAAACAACAAATCAAAAAAGCGCGTGCAGAAGCAAAAGCTGCTGGAGTTGCACCGGCAGCAAATCCTGTACACAAGGACCGGATTTTTGAAAATGCCATTCGGGCCTGTGCTTTAAAAAATATCATTCTACGCTGGATGACAAATATGCAAGGCGGCAAAGAAGGAGAGACGAAACTCTACTTTTATCGCCCCATTGCGGCTTTGAAAACGGGCCACAAGGGTATTATTTCCAAGCAATAGCCTTTACGGTAAAATTGGAACAGTATTATTCCGAACCTGCCAGTAGTTAGTATGAACTATGTTGCACTTTTCGAAGAGCAAGTTGCATTAACGCCCAAAGACCTCTCACAGAATATTGAGTCGATTGACACAATTCTGAAAGAGAAGTTGCAGAAGAAGTTAGAAGGAAAGTGTTCCAGAAATGGATTTGTGGTTCCTGGAAAACTTTCAGTTCTGAGTCGTTCCATGGGAACAATGGAGCGAGGCCGTTTCACAGGAAGTATCCTTTTCCATGTTCAAGCAGAAGCTGAAGTACTGAATCCCCCAGAAGGAGCCACTCTAGAAGGCGTGGTTATTCGCAAAAATAAGATGGGCATGTATGTCTCTTATAGTGTAGATGACTCTAAAAAAGAAGATGCAATTCGTGTGATTATTCCGCGTGACTTGCATATTGGCGATGAAAACTTTGAGAAGGTTGAGATTGGCGAGCGGGTGAAAGTGCAGATTAAAAAGTCGCGATTTCAGATTAATGACCCCTACATTCTTAGTGTTGGCGTGCTACTGGGCTCAGTGGGAAAGGTGGCCCCTGTAGAGCCAGTTGTTGCTGTTGATATGCCTGCTATAGAGGAAGAGGCTAGAGGTGCCACAGAGGACGCTTCCGCAGAAGATGAAGGGGCTGCTACGGATGAGGAAGCTGCTGCAGAAGATGAGGATGAGGCCGTCTTTGATGAAGGGGATGCCCCCGTACTTGAGGCACAAGAAGAATAAGATGCGGTAAGAGTATCTGGAAGTTCACTAATCTAAAGATTAGAATGAGTGCATCTGCCGCAACTCTTACAGCAGAAGAATATGAAGAGAGACGGCATTTTGCCGAAGAAGTCAAGTTACTCACAAAGACAGAAATGGAAGAGATTTTTAAAATATTAAAAGAACTTAAGGCCGAGTTCAGCGAAAATAGCAACGGGGTTTTTTTTGATGTGTCCAAACTTCCGGCCGAAATATTTGGACGCATTCAAACCTTTATGGCCTTTTCCAAGAAAAATCGTGTAGAACTTTCTGTGCGCGAAGAAGAATACAAGAAAGTACAAGAATCTCTCGAAGCCTCTTACTGAGACAGAAAACACAGCATGGTACTAAAGCATCCCCACTATATATATCTAAGATGAATCAGTCCCCTAAACAGGTCCTATCCACACTACAGTCGTGGGCAAAAGAAAATCCCCATCGGAAGCTCAAGGTGGTTCCGATTGAGATTTCTGCCGTTTCTGATACGCAGGAGGGTGTGGATGCACCAGCAACAGTGGCAGGAGGCTTTGTCCCAACGCCGTTGGAACCTCCTGGGCCACTCAGCCTCTATTTATGGAAGACTGACCCGGAATTTCGCGCAGGAACTGCCCCTGTTCGTCGCACAATTCTCCGAAACATGATTCTGAAAATCAATGAACGTGCAGAGGCAGAGTTACGTGGAGCCCGTTGGGGTCGTAAGAAAGTGATAGAGCAGTTGGCTGCCCAGCAGACTTCAGCAGTTTCCCCGCCAATGGACACTCCCGAGCTTGATACGGCAATGTGCGCACTGTTTGGCTATCAGAAGCTGGTTGTAGACGAAGCAGGCAAGAAAATCGCTTTTTTTCCTGCAGACCCCCGCATATGGAGTGCGGAATTTCCCGTCTGGGGATGTACTATGGGCTCTCGCGCGGCCCTGCATCGTCCTGGCGAGGAATCTGTGGGACAAGGTCTTGCGCAATGGGTATGCGACCGTGAGCGCGAGGGATGGAAGGTTGATTGGCCTATCTACGACGGCACCCTTGAGGAAATCAAGAAGATTATGGAGGGGCGAGGGACGAGTGTAGGGGTGCGCCTGGAGAAGCCAAAGAAGGCAGATTGGGCCGCTGCCCTCGGTCGCGCAGACGCCATTGCGGCCCTTGGGCGCATCATGAGTTAATTATCCTACTTTACGAGTGATTTTAAATCACCCTATAAAGTAAGATGGTAGACCAAGAGTGGTTCAGTAACTGGAAGGAACTTGGTCCATTTCTTTTAGAAAATACTGGTAATGTTACTATAAGTTGTATTGCACATATTAACAATAATTTTTACGCAATTGCTACATATAATGACCATGGGGCTGCACTTGAAATATTTGAAATATCAGATAAACAGGGCGCAACCTCCTTTAAAAAAATAACATCACTCCACGCAAATCAAATGGCAGAAATAAAATCAATTACGCCTCTATCAAATAATAAATTGGTTACAGCATCAACAGACAGAGTGCTACGTTTCTATGATTTAACTAAAAATTTGCCTTCTACACAACTTCCTACAATAGGCATACCCCTGTATAAACCTATTCTATTTGGACAAAGTCTCTTTTATATCGCAAAAGAGGAAGATTGCAGGGAACGTCAATGCACTCGAGGTCATAAAATACAGTTAGTAGAAGTAAACCAACAAACTTACAAGAATGAAGGAAACCCCGTGATAATAAATCCTCCCAAGCAAGCTATTCCTACATGTTTTGCATTTGTTGATATTGGTGGTGTGACCAAATTAATAGTTGCATTTGACAACGGACTTCTCTACAATACACAACAAATGACTAATAAAGATGTAATATTATTACAAATATTTGAGTTTAAAAATCCAAAGGGGGGGCAATCCGTTATTACAGATATGACAGTTATTGAAGACGGACGTTTAGTTATTATTTATTCATCTGGTGATATTTTTATAAGTATCAACGAAAATAAAAATGAGTTTGAGTTATTACAAGATTCTATAACAGATATTCATACTGGAAATAATCATCTATTGAGTTTGCCTGGTAATATTGTAGCCGCTTCGTTTAAAAGATTCGAATATCCAAAGCCCTTTCCTACTCCTGAAGAAATTGCTAGTAATAATTTAATTACCAAAGTTGCATGTGGCGTATATATGAAACTTCAACCTAATGGACCTATGGTTCAAAATGGTTTGCGTATATGGTATGGTCAACAAGAAGAAATTGTTGGATTATCCATGATTCCTCCTGGGATTATCGCAGGAGATTTATCATGGATGTCAGTAAGCAAAGATAAAGTATATATGTTGCATACATATAAGAAGCCTGTTGCCCTGCCCCCCCCACCCCCTCGGCTCCCACCGCAGGCTGCTACGCCACCCCTACCAAGACCGCCAAAAGTTTTAAAACGCCTTCCCCCCCCTCCTTTACCAGCCATTTTACCAAGACCAAAACCACCTGGAGTAAATGCCGAAACACAATCAGAAGATGAAAATACATATAATTCACCTGAAAACGCTTTTGATGAATACCCTCCAGTCAATACTAAAGAAATTGGAATCGAAACAGAAACGCCACTAGAAACAATACCAGAAAATATACGTGTAAATGCCTCAACTACCCCTAATATTAATGTAACAATACAGGATATTAAAATATTGCACGGTAATAAAAGTACCCCCTATGAGTTGCAACACGCCGATGGTGATCACGTGAGTATTATACGCGTAAAAGCTGCAAAGGAAGACACGGTCGCATACGTAATTCCAACAATAGAAGAGCGGCCTGGAATGAAGTTACAGTACCACCTTCATGAAAGCAATGAAGGGTGGATTGATATTGAATCTGGTGCCCAAATACCCTTTAATCTTATTGAAGGAGTAAATCAAATGGACCTCCAAGTAGTTTTAATAAAGCGCAATAGACTCAATGCTGGCAAGAATCCTATTAATAAAAATATGCAGCCTGTTGTAAAAAGCTATACTATATATATTCTAAAGCCAGAAGATGTATATCTCGAAAATCTGCAAATATTTGGTAGGGATAGAAATTCAAATCTAATTAGATTTAATAGAAATACACTACAGTATTCTGTAAAAGTCGACAAAAATACAGAATTTGTTCTTATTATTCCTAAAGCCCCTAAAAAGTTTGAACTTACATATTTACTCGGTGATGAATCAAAGCCTGTAAAATCAGATGTGCCATTAAAAGTTTTTTTAAAGGATGGGATAAACACTGTTACAATAAAAGTTAAAGGGGTTCTAGGAATAGAGGTCGAGTATAAATTTAGTATTACTCGAGAGGGAACAGGGTGGTGGGTTCCAGCAGATATGGGATTGCCCACTTTTATGAAAACAAATAAAAATACAACCAGAGCAAAAAATATTATGAGAGAAATGCGATTGGCAAATCAGACACGGCGGCGTATAAATGCCGATAAAGCTTCTGCAGAGGCGAGGGCAAAAGCAGAAGCAGCGGCGGTACGCATACAGCGTCTGAAAAATGCTAGGTCGGGCAAACTTGTTTCCCTTGCATCAAGTCGCCCTAGCACTCCTCGTCCTGACACTCCTGTTACTCTTCGCCCCGCCACTCCCGTAAATCAGGGGCGCCTTAACGCACTGCGGGCAGCACAAGAAGAACGGGGGCGCGCAGCCGCCGCTGCGCTTGCTGCTTCACGCTCTACAACTCCTGCAACCTCTGAACTACGCCCTGGGGTCTTTAGACCCACGAGCCCTCAACGGAGCATGTTTAGTGGGCGACCTCGCACCCCTACAAGACCCGTGGCTGCGTGGCGTAGAGGTGGTTCTCGCAAGGTGCATAGGCGTACAAGGCGGAGAAAAAGCCGTCGCGTACGTCGATGAAAATACCGTGAAAAAACAAAATCATTGCCGCCGCTTACGACGGAACCGTTTTGTTCGCCGTCTCATAGCCCCGCCTTTTTTAGCTTTTTTTGCAGCTATTGCTGCTGCAAGATTAAAATTGCTGAACAGGGGACTTGTAGGACTAGCATTACTGAAGGGGCTTACAGGAGTTCTTTCACTGTATTGCATTGGTAAAGGCTTGGCAAAATTTTTCCTTAACGTGTCAGGTGCTTCTTCATAAGCATGTAACATTCTTACAAAAGAGTCATCGTACAGCACATTAATCATTTCAATAAGGGCCCCTTTATTCTCTTTAATCGCCTCTATTTTTCTCTTAAGTAAAATACTATATTTTGGCAAATATTTAAACAGATTTTTGCCTCCATTTTCCGCCCTTCCTTCTGCCCGTTCCATTAGGCTGACAACATGTCCCAATATTTTGTGGAGGTCATCAATAGTCATTTTATGTAATGTGCTGTCCATTCTATCTTGCTAGTATAAAATTGTTTGGCCGCGGGCGTCCAAAGCTAAACTACATAGAGTAATAGAGGCCACCGTTCCATGGAACTATTTTCAGCAGAAGCGGGAGCAATTAAGGCACGTATCACGGATTGGCTTGGCCGCCCCAATTTCGAACTAGAATCCACTTTTGGCCCCAATGGCGAAGTAGATGCAGTCACCTTCCTCGCGGTTGCGCAGAGACTCAGGGCAAAAGGGTATGCCGCCCTGCCACAGGGTGATTACATGACCATCATCACCCCGGAACATATTCGTTATACTATTAATAGTCTCGGCGTAATCCAGGCCTATTGTGAAGACGATGTTCTCGCGGGAAAGCCGTATGATGCCATGATAAAAGACCGCGCCACTGCCGATTCCCAAGTTGACCTCGACGATTATAATACACGCATCAAGCTGCGTCGCGAGACGTCCATGGCCCCCGATGATGCCCAAATCAAGAAAATGTTCGAGACCTGGCTACAACAGAGAAAAGCCTTTCGCATGATTCGGCGATGGTCTTTTGAGACTGACGGACTGCGTATTGATATGTCCATCGTAAGGAGTACATCAAAGACGCGCTCCGGTGACTACAAATGGCAGCGCAAGTTCCGCGAACAAGACATTATGAAAAATCCCCCCTCCTACGAAATCGAGGTGGAACTCCTCCATAAACCCGATGACACGGTTGAAGCCGCAATGAAACGCCTCGTTAAAGGCACCGGCGAAATTCTGCGTGGAATCCAAAAAAGTACCGTCCTCATCCGCAAATCCGTCGCAGACAAGGTGCGCGCGGCCTACAAGGAACTTGTCGGGACTGACGCATTTCGCGGCCCTTCTCTCATCACCCTCCAAAAAGAGAATTTCAGCGCGGAAACCGTCAAGGAGAAGCCCAATATTCGCAATGGATATAATGTAACAGATAAGGCCGATGGCCTCCGCTGCCTTGGCTTCATTGACGGAAAAGGTGACTTCTTTCTCATTGATATGGGCATGAATGTTTATCGCACCGGCCTCAGCCGCCCCGAGCTTCGCCTCTCCCTTGTTGACGGCGAATGGGTCACAAAAACAAAAGACGACCCGCCCAAGCCTATGCAGCAGTTTCTGATATTTGACGTGTTCTTCATGACGGATAAACGTCCCGTGAGCCAGTTTCCTTTTCAGGCCGGTGCAACCCCCCCAGTTGCTGCAGGAGAACCTCCTCGTGAGGCCCTTCCCGCAGAAGATAGTCGCCACTTTCAACTCAAAGCATGGGCCTCCGCCTGGAATGCCGGTGATGGGCCCAAATCTATTGCCGGCCTCACGGCACAAACTAAACTCCAAGTTTCTGCAAAAGAATACCATTTTGCCAAAGCAGGCGACCTCAGCATCTTCCGCGCCGCCACGCGCGTCCTCACTGCCGCGCGCCCCTATTACACCGACGGTCTCATCTTCACTCCAAATGCCACCCCCCTCCCCGCAAAAGCCGGCACCACTTTCTGGGAACAGTTCAAATGGAAACCCCCCGCCGATAATACTATTGACTTCCTCGTAAAAACGGAAAAAATCACCGGGTCCAAAACAGAGGACAAAATCAACGTCGGAATCAAACCTGGCGGCACGGCCGAAACAATCTCCTACAAAACTCTCCGCCTCTTTGTCGGCTCTCGTAATGAAAATCCCCGTGATATTGTCCTCGGCAAGCAAGATCTTCCTGCAAGAGACAGGACGTACCAAGGGCGCCGCGGCGGATCTGATTATAAACCCGTCCCTTTCACTCCGAAGGAGTTCCCTGATCCCCTTGCTTCTTATTGCTGCCTCCCCGTACAACGTGACCCAGATACGGGCGAAGAGTTTGTAATGACGGAGCACACTGGAGAACCCATTCAGGACACGACTATTGTAGAAATGGCCTACGACCCATCCCAGCCCCCCAAATGGCGCTGGAAACCCCTGCGCGTCCGTATGGACAAGACCGAACGTCTTCAACGCGGAATCCTCAGTCGTACTTTGAATTCCGATGCTAATGCAGAAGGTGTGTGGAACAGCATATATGACCCTGTCACAGAAACAATGATTAAAACTGGAAGTGAAGAGCCCACCGCCGCAGAGTTGGCCGCCCTAGGTGGCAAACAACGCGAGGGAGCCGCTCGCCAATATTTCGACCGCGAAGGCCAGATTGATACAGAGGCACTCACGGCCGGCATGAAAAAATTTCACAGCCGCTATATCAAGGAAAAGATTCTCTATAATGTTGGACTCGGGGGCGGCGATAAAACACTCCTTGAACTTGCATGCGGTGTAGCCGGCGATCTTCATAAATGGATGCGCATGAATGTATCCTTTGTTTTCGGCGTCGATTATGCCTCCAAAAATATCATGGACACCGCCGACAGCGCCTATAAACGCTATATGGAACAAATGGTGGAACGCGGCGGATACGAACGAGTTGCGCCAATGATATTTGCAATAGGAGATTGTTCAAAGATTATTGTAAATGGCGATGCAGGCGCGAACGAGCATGAAAAGGATTTGATGCGCTCCGTCTTTGGCCGCACACTTCCCGTAGAACCCGTTCCCACTTTTGTAGCAGAAGTGGGTGCATCTCGTCTCAAAATGGGCGCAGATTGTGTAAGCTGCATGTTTGCCATTCACTACATGTTCGAGACAGCAGAGAAATTCGGCGGGTTTCTGCGCAATCTGAGTGACACAATGAAGGTTGGTGGCTACTTTATAGGGTGTTGTCCAGACGGCCAGAAAATCTTTGAAATGCTGCGCGAAACAGAGCCAGGCCAGTCCAAGAAAGGTGAACAGGACGGCGTAGCTCTCTGGGAAATCCGTAAACAATATGATGTAGATGATATTCCTGCCGGCGATGACGGATTTGGCCTAGGTATTGATGTCGAATTCATTACGATTGGAAAAGGGCATCGCGAGTACTTGGTTCCATTTGCCCTGTTGGAGGACAAGTTGCGCACGATTGGTTGTGAGTTACTCACAAAAGAGGAACTGAAGGAAGTTGGCATGGTGAACTCGACGGCGACCTTTGACGTCAGTTGGGAAATGGCTAGGAAAAAGGGTGATGTATTTGCAATGGGAGATACAATTAAGGAATTCTCTTTCATGAATCGCTGGTTTATCTTTAAGAGGAAACGACAGGAGTCCATGGCAGCGGCCATTGTGTCTGAATCGGCGCGCAAAGTAAATACAGTTGCTGCTAATACTTCTGCAGCAGCAGCAGCAGCAGCAGCTCCCACCGTAGGCCGTGCCGCAAACGCCAAGGCAAATGCTGCCGCACGTTCCGCCGCCGCTACGGCCCTCCAAGGACAGGCCCCTGCCACCCTACAAGCAATGGCCGAAGCGGCTCCTGGCGCTGGAGTTCCCTTTACACCCGCAAGGACTGTTCCTGTAGAGGCAGGACCCGCAGAAGACCCTGCTCGCGGCCGCCCATTTACAGAAGGAGAAGTCTTTCTCTTTTATGGAAAAGCCTCGGCCAGAAAAGACACACTCGGCATCAAAGACGCCGGTGCCGCTCGTTGGCTCGCCCCTTCTGCAAGATTCTCCCTTCATGACCCAGAAACACCTGAAGTGATATATCCAACCATGGAGCACTATATTGGTGGCATGCTCGCAAAACTTGCAACAAACAAAAAAGAGCTCGCTGTAACACTCTTTAGCCGCGAAGGAACCATCCATCAAAAGTTTCTCAATGACCGCCTTGCCCTTACAGACCAAGGTACTCGCCCTCTCAGCGAAGAAGACGACTTCAAACTCCTAGAAGCCGAGGTCGCGGCAGTCAAGGATGCCATGCGCGCGCCCTACTTGAAAAAGTTCGGCGCCGTGATTAATGTCACTGACTGGGCGACTGTCAAGGACCGCGTACTCCAGGAAGCTGTAGAACAACGCTGGAAAAGTGATGCACGCTTCCGCAAGATTATTGAGGCCGCACGTGAGCGTGGCAAGTATCTCCTCTATTATACACCTGGCTCCACATCAAGTAATGTTGGTGGAGTCAGGTCATCACAAACAGGCCGCATTGAAGGCGAGAACCGTATTGGCAAAATCATGATGCGCCTCGCCGGCTATCCAGATTAGTTAATACGCACCTTAAAAAGGCCCACCCCAATACGATACTTTTCCTCCTCGTACTCTGTCACGGCCCAACCGTAGGGTGCGAATGATTCCTCTTCAAGAATCTTCTCAAACGTTAAGTTTTCATAAGGAAATGCCTTCCCATATGCAACGAGAATAAATGTGTCAAACTTTTTTACACATTCGATTAAAGCCGCCTTTGCCCCTTCATAAGAGGTATAGACGACTTGCTCAATATTATTTTGCTCAGGAATCCCCATTGTATAGTTGTCTGACATATTGTCCTGAAGAACAATCATATATCCAAGTGTTGGCGGCATATTCTATATTTTACAAAGAACAGTGGTTCGTAAAATTATACGCACCGCCCTTCTGCCTCCCATATAGAATGCCGGCCCAACCTTGGCAAGAACTTACGTTTAAAAATGCTCATCCAAGAGATGCCCACATGACATTTGATGAACCTACCCATATTTATACAATAAAAGGAAGTTCTAAAGGAGTTATTTCCTGCACCGGATTTCTCCACGAGTTCTTCTCCCATTTTGATGCAGAAGCCGTTATTGCAAAAATGATGTCCTCGCCCAAATGGCAACAGAACAAATATTTTGGTATGACGGCAGCAGAAATTAAAAAGCTATGGAATGATAGTGGGGCGGCAGCCAGTGCTGCAGGGACCGCACTTCACCTTGCCATTGAACAGTTCATGCATGGACATCCGGAACTAATAGATCCTGCCGTGCTTCCCACAAAAGAATGGGGATATTTTGAAAATTTCTGGAAAGATGTCTCTGGCGATCTCGTACCCTATCGAAGTGAGTGGGAGGTTTGGAGTGAAGAACATAAACTAGCCGGCTCCATTGACATGGTCTTCTACCGCAAATCCGACGACTCCTATGTTATTTACGACTGGAAACGGTCAAAGGAAATCAAAAAGCAGGCTTTTGGCGGCGCAACAGGACTCGGCCCCGCTGCACATTTACCTGATTGCAACTATTGGCATTATACCCTCCAGCTCAATGTATATCGCTGGTTTCTAGAGACGTTTTACGGCCTTAAAATCAGCGACATGTATTTGGTCATATTCTATCCAGAAAATGATAATTACAAACGGTTTCGTCTAAATCGCCTTGATGACGAAGTTCAGGGGATGATTACTGCTCGCTTGCGAGCGGTTCTTGCTGGGGCGGGGAAGGTATTGTTTGAAGAGGAGCAATAGGAATTGGCGCTGCGCCTGGAACGGGATTTACTGTTGTTGAGCCAATTCCTGGGACAAATTGGTCGGGTTGTGATAAAGGGATTGCTTGGGCTGGCAGCCCTTCAGCAAAAAACTTTAATGCGTCGGCCTGCCCCCTGTAACTTTCAGGAACTAGCTCTGCAGCTGGAGGGGGTGGTATAGAAGTTGGTGTTGGTGTTGCTGCCGCTTCTGCCTGACGCGCTGCCGCTGCCGCTTCTGCCTGACGCGCTGCCGCTGCCGCTTCTGCCTGACGCGCTGCCGCTGCTGCCGCTTCTTCTGCCTCCCTCTGCTGCCCAGCTTCTGCCTCACGCGCTGCCGCCGCCTCTTTTGCTTTTTGCCGTATTTTTTCCAGCCCCGCCTGTATCTGCTCCTTTGTCTTTCCTGCCGGCGCAGCTGCCGCAATAGGAAGTTCAAGCCCAATCACACCAGGTTTCGCCTTCAATGTAGCCTCCAATATATTCAGAAGGCCCCGTGGCATATCATCGAGCTGCAGGAATTGCGGCTCTTCTGGATTAAGTACTAACACTCCCGCCCCTTTTTCATCTATGACAATAACTGGAACTGGCATCTTCTCATTCAATAGGCGCGCTGGCCGACGTCCCATAAATTGCGGAGGGTCCTCTCGCAAATCTATTTGCAGAATATTTCCACCCATTTTTCGAACAATTCTTGATAACATCTGGTCATTCAAACTACGCGTTTCAGCCGCCAATCCAATATCCGCAGGCAATACACGCATAGGTATAACCAGCGACTCCAGATTTGCACGTAGCAGGCGAAGAGCCCCCGTCTTTGGATCCGCCCCCCCAGAACCATTCAATACAGCAACAAGCCGCTCCGAAAGAGCCGTACCTGGCGTCTCCGCCGCCAAAGAAACTTCCCTCTTAAATCGGCCCATCTCTTCCAGAAATCGCGGCTCTTCATTCGGCGTGTCAGCCCATTTCAAACGTAGCAGCTCAAACCAAGCACTCGACCGCTCTGGAAAAATCACCTGCGCACTTGGGTCACCCTCCACTTTTGATTCGATTTTCACAGGCTTATCAATGACCGCAAATCTACTCACATCCTTCTCCAAAAGTTGCCGCCGCCTCTCACCATACCGCAGCAGCTCCTCTATTAATCGCCTCATAAGAACTTTAGAAGCATTCACTTTCTTCTCCTGGTCCCCCAGCTGCGTTGTCTCTGGAACATGTAACATGCACGCCCCACCCTCCTTCCATGCACATCTTCCACTACAACTCTCCCTGTCTTTCACTGTACAATCCACGCGTAATAAAGAGACGTCCATTCCCTTTCGCGCATCTTCATCATAAAAATCCGTGGTAATCCACCTCTCTATTAAAGGCGCAAGCCGTATTTCCATCCGCTTCCTCTTTTCAAAAAGAGGAAGACGCCCTGTAAATATTATTTCCTCTAACTGCTTCCTAAACTTTCCATTATCCTCCCTTGACGCCAACCAGTTCGAAAATGTAAGACGAAGATGTTCGAAAATCTCCTGGAATTCATTTATTGTCAGCCTCTGCTCCTCTCCAGGAACCGCCCCCTCCTTCTCCTCTAAACAAATCTCGTGATTCTTACTCCATTCAAACTCTGACACATTCCGTGTAGGTAATCCCGCGAGTTGTGCAGCCGCCTCCTCCGTCGACGGAGGTGCAACGGGAATGTAAAGGCGATTCATAAGCTGTATTGCAATAATTGCATCAGTATTAGAATCTTTTATAATCCACTGCGGAATAAATCGCGGATAAAAACCAAATCTCGGCTGAATATACTTTTTATAAAATATTAATACTTGCTCAATCGGCGCAGGATTCAAATCCATGTCGTCCCAATCAAGATAAAGTTTATTATGAGGAAACAGAGCACCATCATCTACTACAGGAAGAATAATGCTATAGTAGTTCTTATCACCTCTCTCTTTGAATACAAGACCTCCAATGTGATTATAAGAATCACGTACAACTCCGTCAAAAATAATGGCAGAGTTCTTCTCCATAAGAGTCCTTGCATAAGAAGCAGGAATCATTGCATTTGAAGACATTTTTCCCTGCGATGTATATATTGCGCGACCAGGAGAACTACATTGCGCCATGAATTCACTCAACCTTTTGCGAACAATAGGAGGCCAACCCTGCCCTGATTTATTCATTATGTCAAACTGAAAAACAAGGTCGTACACTTCCAACACTTCATCCGCTTCTTGCGCTGAACGCCTCTCTTCACTATTATCTACATGAAAGATTGGTTCCCATATTCCAGACCAATGGTGAAAGAGGAAGGCGACATCATTGCGATTCATTAACTCGGCATTAAATCCATAGGGGGGGCAGCGGATTTTCACTTTTCCCGTTTTTAAAATGTCCACCACAATAAACGTTATTCCGTGCTTATATTCTCTGCGCAGAAGATTGGATTGCGCACACAAGAGCGCGAATTGCCGATATTCCTTCTTCGTTTTATCAGAAAGAAGCCACTCTTGAAAGGAGTAATAACTCACATAGGCGCGCAACACTGCCTCTTCAATCTCTTCGTGAATATCCACACCAAGTTCCTGCGATGCCCAGAGTTTCAATTCAGCTTTCGACGGAGTATTTACAGAAGAATTTGCAGGATCGTAAAACTCTATTGCCAGATTTCCATAGTTGAGAGCAAGGAAATCACGCGGCTCCACATTTGCCAAAATATGCTGCTTCATCTCGCCCGCAGTATTTTTATTATAAAAAGGGGCCAGAGCTGCCAGGAAACTATCGCTCTGAAAACGATGGCGATTCTCAACTGCAACTCGCAGAAATCCGTGGCCATCTGGTTTTATCTTCTGAGGATTAAATGCACGGCTTACAAGATTTGTAGGGTCCTGGTCGAAGAATTCATTTAGCACAAGAGGAAGCAGGCCGATTTGTGCCTCTGGTGCACCGCGCGTTCCTGGCCCCCCAACATCCAGAGGAAGCTTTTCCGCTCCTATTATATACTTCTTTGTAACACTGAAAAGAGTCGTAGAATAACTTACTACTGCACGAGGATTTGCCTGCCGTGTTGCCTCTAGTTCGTCTTCAAAACGCGTTTCATCTCCTTCTCTCGCCAACTCGGTCTCCGCCGCAGAAGTTACTGCACGCGCAGCCGTTTTCGGTACAATGCCCCACTCCCTATATTTGTCAAACTGCTTGTCCTTGAATTGAATCGGCATATTTTCTATGAAACAACAGGGAAGGTAATATCCTTCTGGATGCGGCGTCTTACCAAGAAACCCAATATAGAGATGACGTTTATCATGTGTAGGAGGTTTGATTACTCTCTCCAGAATCGTCTGGCCTGGCGCAGGATGCAGTTTATTTGTAATGAGTTTTCCTCTGCAAAAAGGACATTCTCCAGAATTTTTCTTAGCATTTAATGGCCTACGCATCTCCGTACTGCGGAGGTCAACCTCTCGAATAAGTATCTCATCTCGCGTACAGAAGAACCTACAGCACAAATAGTAATTCTGTTTTTCCGGACTCGACCCATACTTTAACACTGTGAAAAAGTCTTGCTCTGGTACTCCTCCTGCAGGCTTCTCACCTGGCTGAAGAGGATATACTTGAAAGACGACACCGTCTTTTGCGTATTCTTCTCGCATTTCCTGGAACTTTTCCTCTGAAAGAACCGCCGGCTGCCTCCCATATGTCGGCTGGCACTGACTCACATATCGCTTCAGTGATGGATTTGTCCTCGTATAATCAAATAAACGCTGGTCTGCTTCTCTCAACTTATTGAGAAAGAAGTTTGCAATACCTTTTTCTGATGTAGAAGACACTTCTTCATCTGCGGCAGCGGCAGCAGGGACAGCGGCAGCGGCGACACCCTCTAACTCTTCCCTTGGTCCCACTATAGTAGTAGCAATCTCTCTCTTCAAATCAATAGGGGGTTTTGCCTCCTCTCCTTGACGTTCCCCTGCAAGAGGTGGTTCAGGGCGCCCTTCACCCTCTAAACGAGCCGCAGCAATCGCCTCCACTTTTGAATCAGAGTCTGCCACTGCTAAATCCGCATCCTCCTGGTCATAGGCAAAAGAAGACGCAAAGTCCAAATAGTCTCGAAACTCATCTGGAGGAGCCTCTTCTTCTTCGGCAGCGCCCTCGGCTTCGGCCTCGGGCTCGGGCTCGGCCTCGGCCTTGGGCTCGGCCTCGGCCTCGGCCTTGGGCTCGGCTTCAGCGGCAACTTCTTCACCACTTTCTTCACCACTTTCAGATTCACTCTCTTCTGCAGGAGGGCGGTATTCTTCTGCCTTCAAACAAGTTCGTACTTCCGCCTTATTAATCTGCAAATCTTCTGAAGAAGCACTCATTAGTACAGAAAGAGCTGTCATAATCCGCTGTAAATTCTCCAATGAGTTCACTTCATATAAATGAAACGTGTAAAAAGGATGCTGGGCAAAAATGGCCACGTCAATCCCAGAGTTGTTTTGTTTCATATACTCTTTCGTTTCTGGAACAACTAGAGTAATATCACTCTGGCTCTGCAACTTTTTTGCCACTTGCTTCTTTGCTTCCTCGTAATCAATCTGGAATTCCATCTCCACTAATTCCACTAAATCGCGGACATAATCATCTCCACGCAAAATCTTCCTCTGAATCACCTGCGTCAGAAACGTCTGTATACGGTCCTCTCGCGCAAAGTTACTCACCATCTTAAAACGCAACATTACCATTGGTTTCTCACCTGGAAGAGCCGCTATTTCCTGAAACATAGAAGAAAATATAGGAAGGCGCTCTCGCATAATACGCGGAGTAATAATAGTCGCGCCCTTTTGAAGCCGCAGGCCCAAAACGAATTTTCCTCTCATCAACTCTGGAATGGCCTTAATATAGGAAAGGCCCGCAAGCCCCTCTACCAACTGTTCGTCGAAATTGTTCAAATCATTGCGCGGCTCCAGCTTCTTCATCCCCTTTGGAGGTTCCACAATACAATCAGCCGTCCCGTCATTCAGAAGACGCAAAGTTGCGTAAATGGGAGGAACATTTGCCACACCCTTTCGCAATAATATTTTTGCAAATGCATAATCCTGCTCAGGAGTGGGAGACCTTTCTTGCGACCATTGTACAATAAGATTAGGGTCCTGAATATCCGGCGTCTTACCATCCTTTAAAAATATCTTACTCATTGCAGAACCCTCTGTAGGAATGAGACGAATGAATGGCCGCCTCTCATCTACAATCGTCTCGTAAAACTGCGCGTCAATCCCCTGAATATTCTTCTTTGTATCCCAGAAGATTTGCAGGAATTTCACACCCGCCATTGTAAGTTCCACCAGAGGTATATCATCCCTTTTCAACACAGCCTCTATAATCGTAAGGAACTTCTGCCTACACTTTAAAATAGTCGAAGCACGCTTGGCATTCTCCAAAGCAGTGAGAGTCGGCTTACCTACAGAAGCAACTGACAAATGAGGAAACATGGCGTATAACCGGCCATTCCATTCGAGTTCGCTGGGTGGCTTTGGACCAGGTATTGCACGCAATAAATCTACATATAAATAAGCATGAAGGGTTGGTATACCAGAGGCGATTCCCTTCTTGAAGAAGGCGTCCTCAATCGTGAGGCGCTCTCGATTAATATACGAAACTAACTTCCTGTCCCCTGTAGAATCTACAAAACGACTGTCAATAGGGATTCCACCTGATGCAAGAGTAAAAGGACTGTCAATCTTGAAAGGGGCTTCTTGAGTTACGCCAGGGAAATTCCATGAAAAATCGACAGGAGCTGTCTTGCCGCTTAGAAATGATGCACCGGGTTTACTGCCGTGCATACAGAGGTAGACATTGTCAGGGTGGTACGCATCCTCTCGACCTCCTTCATTGTAAAGGGCAATCTTAATATCCTTCAGAGTCATAAAAGGGAACATGTCGCGGAGTGTAACAATGACGGGAGGGACTTTTGGCCGAGTATGAACATGTACTTCAATTGTGCCAGAAGGTATTGATTCGCGGAAGGATTTGAGAGGAGCTGGGCGAAGAATTTTCTGTATAAACTCTTTTATCCCTTCTAGGGCAACATCTTCTTCTGCCATTCTAACGGTAAAGGAGGATAATAAATGGTTAGTCAAGCGCCAAAGGCAAACGGTCAAGGACCATTTATCTTTGTAACAGAGCCAAATTTATTGTGAAAAATCTGTGCCGTCTTTTGACGGGTCATATGTGGGCTGGTCGGTGATTTTCATACCACAATAGGATACGGGATGCGCACGGAAATCACGGTGCGAATAAATCCCTACTTTTTCGGCCTCTTGTAAGAGCCAGGCGAAATTATTCCAAAAGTCTGGGCCATGACCGATTGTTTCCGTAATCATATGACCCATTTCGTGAATTGCCACAAATGTCACAATGTCTTCTTGCACAATCGTCTCGTCTCCATTCTCTCTCTGTCGGAGACAGAAATGCACTGCTTCGCCCTTATTGACACTGAAACTTGTGAACTCGTCTTCTGGCGTCGATTCCTTGAAGCGATTCGGATTTGCCTCGAAATTGCGGGACAATTGCTTCACTTGCGGTTTATCGGGCACGGTGGATTCGAGGTGTATTTTCAACTTATTCATCTTGATACGGACTCTGGCCATTGTGTCGGCGGCCTCCTGCTTGTCTGGCATATCACGTACAGTGTACGTCTGACCATCTACATTGCTCTTTACTTGCGTAGAAGGATATTCAGAAGAACCTATGCCAACGTATCTCAGAGCGTAATTAAGAGTTCCTGCGAGATCGCCCATTCTTATAGTGGCGGATATTTCTTCTTTTGCGGCGAATCGTGCGGCGCCTGCCGCCCTTAGTGCTGCGGGTTGATACTGAGGTTCTTCTAGACTCTATTGACGGTGCACCTGAGGGGGGAGTATAACTTCCTACCCTTTCAGGGATTTGAGGACTTCTAGTAGGACTCCCTCTAGCAATAGCACTCCTTTGAGATGGACTTCTATTTGCAGAAAGCCTTTCATACCACTCCCCTTGCCGCTGCGCAGTTCTTGGTGATTGAGGGGGGGTACTCAGAGGGGTTGATAAACGCGGAAGATTTATGCCTAGGCGCCGTGTTACACCGCCAGGTCTCCAGGCTGGAAGGCCAGCATTGCCGCGTTTATACGTATTTCTTGGCGCGAGGCCAATCTGACTCTCTGGAGTTCTATTGAGCTCACGACTAGGTCCTGCATATAGTGGTGCAGGGGATGCTGCCGCAACTTCTGTATAAGAAGATGAAAGGGGTGTTACTCCTTCTAGAAGTTCTTCTTCGGGAAGGCTACTGATTGTTCGTGCAGGGCTTGGGGACGTCCGCGCACTTGCTATACTACTCATTCCGAAGCCTATGCGCTGTGGTGTTGGAGTGATTTCTTGCCCCTCATTATTAATGAAACTCTGAATATCTCCAATAATACGCTCTATTACAGTAACTACAGGAGTTTCACTTCCAGATGATTGTATTTTATAATCAGTCTGCTGCTGGGCAAACCTATGTAGAACATTCAATTTTTCTATTATAAAATTTAATTCGTCAATATTTATACCATCAATCGCTTTGCTCAATAAAGCTGTTATATACGTTTTGTCAGCCCTAACATCTGTATATGCTATGTTTATAAAAGCATATATGGCGCTCTGAAGAATATCCTTGTCTATTTGAGGGTTGTCAGCAATCTTTTCAAATAATACTAATATAGCAGTACCAATCTCTTCCTCTATTATTTTATTTTTAAAACTGGAGTCTAATCTCCCCACATTCTGTACAATTTTTAATGCTCCATTTAAAACTTTTATTGCGCCTTCTTCATTTAATTTATCACTCCTCTCTTCTATAGCGCCTTTCAGAATTCCAAATAATGAATTATTCAAAACGGCATTTAAACTGTCTGCCCTTGTATGCGCATTTGTATTACCAATTCTATTGTATAACATATTCTGTATAACCTTCAAATAATACACAAGTGTATCCGTAGAAGGATTTGTACTCAGATATTCGGTCACTTTAAATAATAAAGAATGATTGGAACCTACGTCTTTTATCCATTTAATGTTTTTATTTATTTGATCATTACCATTATTGTCACCCGTTGTAAGGCAGAATAAAATCCTTATAATAGTATCAACTTCGTCAGGTGTCTTATTGCCGTCAAAAATATCCCCTAGTGACGTAAAAAAATTTTTCCAGAATCCGTTGCTAAATATTTGTTTAAGTGTTGTTGGGTCACATGCTATTTTCTGTATTTTCTCCAAATTATTTTTTGCATTGTTCATTAAATTTGTTAGAGTATATTCTGCAGATGTGCTAGGAGTCGGTGGCGGCGGTGGTGCGGCGAAGCCCGTTGTCGTGGCGGCAAAGCTCGGCGGCGCGCCCGTGGGAAGCGGTGGTGGTAGGCCAGGACGAGCGGCGGCAGCGGCAACACGAGCGGCGGCAACACGAGCGGCGGCAACACGAGCGGCGGCATTATTAAGACCTCTACCAAGAACCCCACGAGGCGGCGGTGGCGGCGGTGGTGGTAGGCCAGGACCCACACGAGGCGGCGGCGGTGGCGGTGGCAAAGCAGCGGCAGCAGGAGCAACAGGTAGAGCGGCAGCTAAATCATTGGCAAGTTTCTTACAAATGTGTTTAAAACCATCGAGGTTAGGTGTGAGGGCGTACTGTAACCATTCATCATTAAAATATAGGGCTTTTACTTTATCTTCGGGAAAGGGAAAGGGTCCAGTAAGGTTTACTGTAGGGGGGGTAGTCGAAGTGTTTGCAAAGAGAATAACACGTGTTTCAATATCAAAAAGTACATCCCAACTTCCCACTTTACACTCTAAATTGCCAAGGGACGCAGGATAATCTCTATTGCGTGTCAAAATCATTGCAATCAAACTTCTCTTCACAGAGGGTTCCATTTTCAATGTATTTGGTACAGGAGGTGAAGGAAACTTATATGGGCCTATAAATTTCCCCCCGTTCAGCGAATCAGCATATTGTCCCAAAAATGTCGTATCAATTTCATCAGTCTCATCACCCGTAGTGCTCAGTTTAAATGGAGAAGGCTTCGCAGGTGTATCAGGATTCTCTTGAATATACTTTTCAACAACTGCCACAATCGTATCAGCAATACCAATCCTTGCCGTATTATCCAAGTTTTGTTGTGCCGCCCATATGAGTACTTGGTCTTTATAAGGGCTTTCTGGGTAATAGTATAAACGCATAGCTATTAATATATCTCATTTTATATGCCCTAAAAGGTCAAGTAGAATGGGAGTTACATACCGTAAACTACCATATTAAGTCCACCCCCTGAAGGGGGTCGTATTTTAAATGTATGGTAGTTCAAAGTACGTATCTGAACTTTTATTTTATGTGCGCTACACGTAAAATAAAAGTTCACGGTACGGGCGTCGGCGTCTAAGCAATCTCCAGTGCGCGACGGTTGACGTCGGGTTCGATGGTGGGCACATTGAACACTGTGACGGGGACTTGGGGATTTGGGGGCTCAGACCGTAGCTGATAATTAGCATTACGTAAGCTTTGGCCCACGGTGTTTACGCCAATGAGGGCACCAGCGGACAGGAAGTTCTTGCCCTTCAGGCTGCCCGTACCCATAGGATTCTGCTGCGCCCACAGACTATTGCTGTCCTTGGGCAGGAGCTCAGAAGGCGTGAGCTGGTCACGAGGATAGCATCCAGCAGGCTGGTCCGCATCTCCAAAGTCTGCCGGGCCAGAAGAAGGTGTGGGCACAACCTCAGGGGCATTCCTTACAGTAGTCTCCCTGGGACCGCCAGCTGCAGAGTTCCCCCCAGCCCCAGCAGAATAGTTGGAGGCAGTAGAAAGAGTTGCCTGGAATCCTTCTGTTCTCAACATATTAGGCTGTAAATAAGATAAAGCGACAACGACAACTGCTAGAACTGCTAATGCACCAAGAGCTTTCATATCTCCAGAAGGTAAGCCAGGCATTCTTTCTGGTATAGAACAAGCCTATATTTTTTCCAGGAAGTGTAAATCATTCATCGTCGGACTCTGAAGAAAGTTCGGATTCGGATTCCTCTAATCCAGAGAAATTTCCGTACTTTTCATAGTATTTTTGCGTCAATCTCTGCAAATACAGCTTGGCCACTGCAGCCTTAAGCCGGGCCTGACGAATCTTCTTTCTTATTTCGCGCGTGGTTCTAACCGGAGAAATACTGGTAGATTGCAGTGGTTCTGTAGGGGAAGGGGCGGCCGGCGGCTCTATTATATCAGCCTTACCGGGGGGGTTTTCAGTACTTACAAGTTTCCAATGAATAACGTAACGATTTGGATAAAAGAGGACAAATGCCGGAATCCATGAAACTTGCACATCCTCCCCAGATTCATTTTCTTCACCTTCATATGTGTGTTGGATTCGCTGTGTAAAAAGAGCGGTGTCAATTGGTTGGGAGAAGTATTTGGACGCTTTTTGCAAAAATACTGTAATAAACGTGGTAAATTGTTCTGGCACGGCTTCTAAATCGACGCGGTCCGTAATAGCTGTTACATATTGGAATGGCGGGCAATCAGTTATACTGAGCGTATGAACACGCGCGACAGGGTCGAGAACAGGTTTGCCAACTTCTAGTGGCATATGCGTCTGGCTTTGATATATGATTTAAATATAGATTGGTAGAAATGACGAGTGAAGGAGATGGATCCGGAAATAGTATGCGGGTCTCAAATAGTTTCGTGCAAAAACTCCTACAATATATGGGCAAGGAGGAGATTCGTAAGCGGCTCCACGATGACATTGTAGACCCGCTGCTGGATCATATTATGAAACGGGTTTTTCCCTACTTGTTACTCACATGCATATTATTTATTGTAGTACTTTTGACTGTACTATTTACTCTCGGAGTAGTGATTTTCCACCTTAGAAATCCAATACACACTGCTGCCGCCTCTGCGCCCGCTGCACTTAACTTCTGAACAACACAGTAGAATGAGCACGAGTTCTACTAATACAGATGACATAGGGGATGCAATAAGACACTGGGTGTATTATGATAAATCGATTGCAGAGCTAAATAAAAAGCTGAGAGATCTTCGTAATTTGAAATATACCTACGAGGCAAAGGCCCTTGAGTTGCTAAAAGTCAGGAATATGATGGCACCTGTAATACAGGTTACGGGTGGTCGCATACTTGTTTCAGAAGATAAGACGAATGAGGCGCTCACATTTACAATGCTACAGGCAATGCTTGATGAATATTATGCCGCGAAACCCGGATCCAAGAATGAGACAAAAGAGATTGTAAAATATATACGGGAGCATCGTACGACGGAGACAAAGCCCTGTTTACGCTTGTATAAGGCACAGAGGACACGTACAACAGAGGGTTAAAGATGTGCAACGATACTATAGTAGAAAGTACTTCATTATACGTCATACAATGAACTGGAATGATTGGTTGCATGAGGAAATAAGTTTTGTTTACACGCGAGAGGGTGTGATAAAGGGTATTATTCAAAATAGTATTATTCCATTATTGAAGGCGGAAGGTTTTGCCTTGACATGTTCACCTGTGGAATTCGGGTCAATGATTGCTTCTGTATTATATGAGCATGGTGGGAAGTCGTTTTTGAGTACACCATATTTGAAGCATCCATATGCGGGCGTGGAGTTTTTTGAAGACTATAAGTCGCACTATTATTCCAGGGTGTCGTATGATAAATGGAACAAGCTTTGGAAAACTTGGTTGTTTTGGGCGGAACTCACTGCAGATACTCGGGCAATAATTGAAGAGATTTGTTGGGTAAATATTGATTTGTTTGCATCGCCGCAGATTGCCGTTTTTGATGCGGGATTTGAAGATGAAGAGGATGTAGTATTCATTGCAGATGAATAGGGGGATGAGGCGTAGGTGCCAAAGTTAAGTACCCTTTGGGTGTTTAACTTTGTTACTTTACTCTAGAAGTTTTACACATCGGACCACTTTACATCGCTAAAGGGTTTTACGTAGAGGGAATCTGCCTCATCCTTATATTCTGCAATCTTGGCATCCACCTCGAAAGTCTTGGGTGTAGGAGGCGCCTTTCCTTCAGACATTAGCATATCCTGGTCATGCGCGGATTGCGAGGGTTTCTGGCCATAGCAATTCACGCCGTATTTGAACTCTGGATTTTCAAAATAACCCCCATTAATGCCGACTGTTCCGCAGACGTTATGTTGGTCTTTCGGGCCTGCTTGAAGTTTATCATACGTTTCCTTTTGCGTGGGAAAGACTGCCATCTGCCCCTTTACCCAACCATAGTTGCACCAATCTGCACCCTGCGACCAGGCATCTTTTACTTGCTCATATGTTGCCAGCTCTGCACCTAATGCTTTGCAGAGGGGTTCGGCGTCATAATAAGTGAATTTATTCTGTGCAACATTGAACACTTCGTTTGTCGAAGAGGGAAGGATTTTCTCTACCATGGTTTTCTTGGATGTTTGAGGTAGGAGCCTTTGCTTGGGGGTCTGGTCCTGAGGAGGTGCGGCTGGCATAGTGACTTGTATTTCAGGTAAAACCGGTTTTACTGCTGAAATTACATTTGGATTTGTCTGTAGATTAAATAACATTTTAATATTCGCCACCATATACTCGTAGCCCTGTGTCACTTCATCTTTGTAAAGCAGTATGATTCCAAGAGCAACTCCTATAAATGTGACTAATACAATCACAGGTGTATACCAGGCACTATAGCCAGAGTTTTTCATAAAACTATTATTCTGTGCGGCGGCAGCACTATTATTTTTGTAATTATTGTTTGCATATGAATTATTCTTGGGTGCATTGGTGTTGGTGTTTGTGGAATTCCCGAAGAATGAATTATTTGTGGCCTTTGCAGAGTTGTTTGCCGGCTTTGCAGAGTTATTTGCCGGCTTTGCGGCATTATTGCTAAGAGGCAAGATGCTGTTAAAGAGGGGCATGTTCTGTGCAACAGCATTTGCGGCACTTGCCGTTGCTTGCCCAACATTATTTAATACATCAGATGTGGTAGTAGTAACTGCATTTAGAGCCCCACTTGCAACATTTACCACGGCATTTGCAGTTGCATTCACTGCCGCATTTAGCGGGCTTGCTGATTGTCCTGGAAACATCTCTATCTATCGTGTTGTGCTAAAATAGTTATTTGTTCTTTCATATGTTGTAAGAATGCTGCCACACTTACATCAAAATGTGTACCATCCGGGGCGCGTTTTGGGTATGCAATGCCAAATCCCCATGCGTTAGGAACTTCCAGTTGTCCCGTAGAGTCATTATAAGCCGTAGTAGATTTCTGCAGACCATCTACAAATAGCTGTATGTCTTGCCTGGGTCGAAATCCCATTGCGTACACCACCCAATCAGCAGCTGCCGTCGCGCGAACCAGAGCCTCTATATTGCTCGTCTGCACAAGTGTTACAGGAATGTCACCACTGGTCACAGAGTCGGCAATGGTGACCGCTTCCGCTTTTATACCGTCGTAAACACCGTCTCTATCATAATAAAAGGGCTTCTCGGATTTATAGATTGCAGTTACATTTGCAGATAAATCGTAGGCGGCTTTTATGGCGAGTGTTCCGCTGTGTTTTGTCCCAAACACGAGTACATTCTCACCCGCTTTTACATAGTGCTTGAGACGCTCTAAATCCATTGCGATTTCCAGAGGAATCGAAGGGATTGGCAGGTCATATGTTATAGGATCACTTCCCTGTGTCAAAATAATCTTCTCACATTGGGTCGTTTTCACTTGATTGCCTATTCGTACCTGAATATTCCACACACGGTCTGCTGTCGAATAATCACAGCGCGTAACTGCCCCATGTATTTGTGATACGTTCTTTAGTGAAGTTTTTGCCGCTTTACGCAAAAATTCGGCAATAGATGCAAGAGGTGTGCTAGATTCCGGGTCATGCGTTGACATAAGTCCAAGAGTTTGAAACTCGGAGTTCATAGCATTGAAAGTTTTTGACCACGGAGTATTGGATTGAATGGCACCCCAACGCCTGACAAGGTCACCTCCATCAAAATGTGGGTCAATGATTGTAATATTCTTGACATCTCGGAGAAGGAGTAACAAGAGAATACCTGTTGCACCTGCGCCAATAATATGTATCCGATTCATCCTACCGTATTCCATTAAAGTTATTAAAGGGAATCCTCGGGGGAGTTGCGGTTGCCGCCGCGTCCAGCTAAATACTGGCGCTGCTGGGGCGTTGTGCAGACGCAGCCTCCGCCGCAACTGAAACTTGCCCCGCAGCATTCGGGCTTGCACTGATTGTTCTTAAACATGAATAAATCATTGTCGCCGGGAACAAACTCCGCACCCATTAGAGTCTCATTTGGGGCAGTATAGCGCCAAGCAGACACGGAGTTGCCAGTCTTTAACTTTACATCATCGTACTGCCCCATTGGCTTGTACTGTGTCGTTGCACCGCCGGCATCCGTCAGGTTATAACCGCTGAATCCCTCCGTCGTCTCCTCAAGCCCCTGAGAGTTATTAGGCGCAGGCATAGGGGCCTCTTGGAATCCCTCCCTTCCATACATGCCACGGGGCTTGAAATATACCATCAGAATATTCGCAAACAGTATGACAAGAAGCCCAGTTATTAGTACGGCCTTTCTCATCTTCTACTAAGGGAACTCTCTATTTTTTATTGGTTGCAAAGGGGAAAGACCTCCGCACCCACTTTTCATCCGCCTCGTACACTTGTGACGCAGCAGGCAATGTCCGCTTTGTCAGTTCCCTTACAGCACCCAGCTTGTGAAATACACCCAGGGCACCATATTCCCCTACAGCCTTTCTCAGAGCTGAATGCCGTGTTGCGCTATTTGCCCGGAAAGAATATCCGTGTTTTTTAAGTTCCCCCTTTTTTAAAGGACCAATTTTTGTAGGACCTTTTCCTGGCCGACCCAGGTCTTTAATGCAACGCGATGCCACGCGCGCCCCGTTTTTCTTGGGATGAACGCGATACGTCGTTCCATTCTTGCGCCGTACAGTATATCCCCTCAGTCTAACTGCCGTAGAATATTTACGCTCATAATCCTTTCGTTTAATCATACCGGGAGGACAATTCTTACGCGAAAGTGTTCTTATCCCAGGTATTTTTTGTGCAAACTCACGCGCATGACGACGCAGAGTCCTATTACTTCTTTTTGGTGCATCCATGCGCAACTCTATCGTATCGTGCTATTTATTTTCTACAAATGTCTTTGATGACGGCACATGTTCGTTTTTAAGTATATGCACATGATTGAGTCCAGGTGTATATGTGTATTCCAATAAATGAACTTTTGCCAGTCCATGCATCTTCTCTGCCAGGTCGGCGTCCCCCGATTTATTTAATTTTGTGCATATACTTCCATTTTGCTCTAACATTTTATAAATAGTGTATGTCTCCATATTTTCTTTTGGAAGTTGATTAATATCGCCCTTCTTTTCCAGAATAACCCCTATAGTCTTGTATAAATCACGGAAACGACTCTCAATATCTTTTATAACTTTCAAGTCTTGATTTGCCGATTTGTCTGTTATATTGAAATAGTACTTTTTGAATTTCGAAAGGCTTTCTTCAAACGCCTTCAGAATATCATCTTGCTCTGTAGCCGATTTACCTTCCATCTACCGTCTTGTGCTAATTTAAGTGCACTTCTTTAAGGGGTGCACTTACAAGACAACTGTAGGCAACCCCCTGGGTGCCACCTTGTGCGAAATAACAGGTTCACTTATTTCGCACACCACCCTATACAAATGCCTGCCTCTCCTCGCCCCCCGAAAGAAAAAGGTCCTGATATTCATGAAGCAATCAAGGATGCTGAAACACGACCGCTTGATTTTCCTGCAAAAGAGCGGGCAGCATATGTAAGAGGAATGGTCAGAAAGGTCCAGGAGCTGAAAACTGCTGGACGTAGTGCTGACGATATTGAGACGGAACTTCCCGAGTTTAAACGGGAACATCCTCATTTATTCGAAATGATGACTTCCCCAGAAGGTTATGACGCATCTATGCTTGAAATGATGCTTTCAATGCTTGACAGAATGGGAGATGGACAAGTAAATCATCATAGGGCAAGTGTTGCTATTGGTCAGCGCCTTTCTCAGGTTTATCTGCCACAAGCACCAGGGAAAAAGGAGTAAGAGTCGCGACAGGACTCGGCTCTCGCTGCGTAGATGGAATGCGAAACTGTTGACACCACGTTTTGCTTTTTACAAAATCATGCGGAAGTTGGTTTTTATACCATAATTCTGGATGATTTGCATACTCTTCTGCCTTCTTGATTGCATGAACTTGCAACTCCGTAGTTGTTGTCACATGGCGCTCAATGTAGTCGGCAGCGGCGATCGTAATCAAACTTTCTGACAGTAGCGGGTACTTGCCCCTATTTAACGCTTCATTTATTGCGACAAGTGCATCAATTGATTCTTTGCATTGAATATAACCGCGACCTAGAAAATATCGCTCCGAATTGCATGGACGTGAAAGGGCAGGTTTATAAAGCGTCCACTGTTTGAAACAACGGGCAAGAAGGACAAGCAGTACCTTTGTATGCTCTGAAAAAATGTCGAAAAGTTTGAGAACAAAAGAGCCATCCTGAATAAGAGATTTTAGTCCAATAATAGAAGAACAGACCAAGAGGCGAAATACATTTTGTTCTTGAAAATCGTAATTCACACTGAAATCGAATCCGCCATCTGCAGTAAATAAATGTGCACCTGGTTTAACAACTTTCACAAAAGAATCCTGATTTGGTATATTATATACATTCCCCGTATTATCTTCTCCATAGTGAAGTCGCACTTCTTTATGGTGAAAAAGAAAGGCTGCGGCGCGGCGCCACCCTGGTACATGCTGCTCCGTGGATTTTAACGTCATTGCCGTGGCATTTTCTAAGATACGCCGATTTCGCTCACATATATCAACTACCGCCTGTATAAATCCCCCAGGACCTTCTGCCACATGTGCAGTACGAACTTTTGGCTGCTGCTTTGGAAGGCGCTCAAAAAACTGAAGTACCGACAACATCTCAATCATCTTGAAATAGGAACGACTCAGAGGTTTTATAATAGATATTGAGGGGTGAAACAGCGGGTCTTCGTGAGTATACACAATTTCGTACGGATTTACCATTTTCTTCGCAAGCTCCCAGCGCCTAATTGCCTCTAAAGCCGCAATACACCCTTTTGCTTCTATTATAGAAGCTGGAACATCCTCTTGCCATTTATCGGAAAAACTGGTTATTGGTTGAAGGGGTGTCTTAATTGATGATTGCCATGAATCTTGTGCTTGTATCCATGGTGGCCTTGATTCCATTTATGTAGCTATAGAGGGGCTGCCTTATGCCTTGTATCGTCGCCTTGATTTTTTTGACCGTTTACGAAATGTTCTTTTTCCACCTCGTCTAGCTGTGTTTATTCGAGCCGACTTTACTATTTTATTATATTCACTATCAAATATGCCCATATTTACTGGAAGTACTGTTTTAGAAAGTTCTTGAGCTTTCTCTGATATGGCTGTAATATAACTGCCTATATCTGGAACTCGCCCGCGGTTTTCACGCAGTTTTCTGCGTTCCATGTTCAAAAGTTCCTCGGAATACAAATGTAACTTTAGTACTTTGGGTATTTGCCCTGGGTCAAACCCTTCTACTGCATCGCCTACTGTAAGTGCAGCGTGAGAAAGTAATGGTGCCCATCGAGATAAATATTTACTTGATTCTTCTGGTGAAAATATCATTATATGCTTTGAATATATTACTTGTCGAATGACAGATTTATCTTCACCTATTAGACCGCCGAACATTTCAAACCGGCAGATAAATCAAATCAGTCCTTCCTCTCAAGAGCATCTAGACGCTCCTGAATATTTTTAAGCATATTAAATATAGGTTCAAGAAATGCTACCTTCTCTTGGTCATAGAACCTTGCTAGAGGGATGCTTCTAGAATAGGAATTGCGTTCAATCTGCTTCCTCTTTTCATCAATTATACCCTCAAGTGTCTTCAGTGGAAATGCCTTTTTTTCTGAGGCAATTTCTGAGTCAATACGCTTTTGTTCCTCCAAAGTGGCAAGCCTAATACGCAGTGCGTTAAGTTCCGAATCAAGTTGAGACATTGTTTAATATAAAAACAATAGATTGACGCATTCAATTTTAGACCCATGGGCATTTAAAATCGGCACTTACTGGACCTTTTCCATTAAGAAGGATAACTTACTTTGTATATCTTTTAATAGAATAATAACTTCTTTCATATCAGAAGGAATTTCAACTAAATCTTCAGTAACCTTTTCTTTAGTTTGAAAGTCTTTGATAGCAGTTCTTCTTTTAATTGTATCTTCAATCTGTTCCTTTGTTAAACCAGTAAATTTAATGATTTCTTCAATAGATCTTTTATCATTAAACCAATAATCAGCCGCTAATTTACGCCTTTCAGAATTAATAGCACCGATAGTTCGTTGATGTTCTGTAGCAATTTCTGATATGGTTTTTTTCTTTTGAATTGATTTAAGAAGTTTAAGAACTTCATCATCATCCCACTTCTTTCCCATTCTTGCCGGATATTTTGTAGGGTCTTTTTCAACCATCTTTTGAAACATAGACATTGTATTTTTATATGGTATATAGGGTTAGATATTTGTCAATTTTATGCCGGTTTCAAATGTCCGCCGGTCTAATCTATAAAGTGCCGGTTTGAAATGCCCACCGGTCTAAATCACATACAACGTAACAATCCTTTACAAAAGTCGGACTTGTTTCCCCTGAACCAACTACAGCTGTTTCACTATTCACTATTTCTCCAGCTCGATTTCTTATGAGTCTTGTGAATCCAATAACTTTTCCTTACCTTCCAAAAGGATTCTGCGTTAAAAACATAGCCCTGGACTTTGGATTAATATTAAACTCTACCATAAAATCCCCTACATTTATTTTTTTGCTATTAATATCTGTACAATCTTCTCTTATTGGGTGAACATTTGCAGTAGAGTGATTTTTTTCAAAACTTAGCATATCTACTCGGAGTCAATAATAGTTATTTCCACATCTGGCTCTTCCATCAGAACAGCTTTTTGCGGCATTACCACATTCATCCGTAGACGCGCTGTAGAGCAAATATCAGATGCTTCCTCTGTCAACTCTTGGTCAATCTGCTCCTGCGTAGGCCCCTCACCTTCCTCCTCCGCAATAGGAACCGGCGGCAGACCCTCCTGTAGACGCATGAATGCGCCCTCGTCAAAGAGAATGTTGAAGAAACCCGTGCCACCACGAATGGGCTGACCCATCATAATATTTGCCGAGATGCCCGTGACAGGGTCGACCTCGCCAAAGAGCGCAGCACGCAGCAGAATCTTCTCCGTCTCCTCAAATGACGCTTTTGCAATAGGACCAATATCCATCTTGTTAATACCGTACCTGTCCACCGACATGAGCCGGCCCTGACGCGTCATTACGTCACAGAGCAGACCCAGGTGCCGACAGTTTACACCCGCCTCCTCAAACAGCGTGGTAATCTCCTGAATCAGCGTAGACCTCGTGGCTTCAATACCCAGATTCTCATATATATCATGCACATGGCTACTCACTAGCTTTGCCCCGTCTACATACGGGTGGTTCATCACTGCAAGGAAGTTAGTGCCGTCCGTGTCCAGCACATACTGCGTCACAGGCTTGTAGACGCCCTCTGCTGCATCATACTCCATTGAATCCTTGTCCTGACGGAATGTGACTGCCTTGATGCCCGTCACACCGCGAATTACAATACCCGTCAGCAAGCGATTTTGCAGCTTCTTCAGCGCAAGCATATCGTCCATACCCGTGTCATCCGCCGCCACAGGAGGGATGCGAATGCGCATGATGAGCCGCTGCGTATTATAATCACTGTACACAAGGTGAATGGCGTCCCCAAACTTTTGGCGGAGCACAAAAGCAATATCGTCCATTGTAATATTCTTGCGGAACATGCGCTGCCTGTCAAGCTCAAGGCGAAGCATCAGACGACTCCACACTTGCTGCTCAGGCGCGGCGGCCGCAGCGGCACCACCTGCATCCTCGCCAAACCTGCCCTCTACTACACCCTCCGCAGGGTCCGTCTCCGCCTCAAACGCTTTGTAAAAGGCAACAAGAGCACGGTCCTCCTCCAGAACCGAGTCTGAATCATCAGGGTCATAGTAAATCGCCGCCTTTACTGTAATATCCTTCAACAACGTCAGCTCCAAGTCCTGCGCAACCTTGCGCGCCTTCTCCTTGGAATCGCGAATCTCAGGCTTTAGCGTCACTGTCAGCGAAATCGCCTTCGGGTTCTGCGTGACTTTGAGGAGCTCCTTGAGGCGAGGCACACCTCGCGTGACATTCGACTTGGCTGCCACGCCCGCTAAATGAAATGTATCTTTTTTGACATGACATGAGCTCGTCATAAAGTTGCGAGTATTTTCCACTGTAAAATCGTACACCCTGCCTTTCATGGGTGTCACTTCTTTAATAGACTTTACGGTGTCCCAAATCACTTCCCCCGTCGTATCGCGGCGTGAACTGGCTCCCCGCCCCAGATCCTTAAAGTAGTGATTGAGTATTTCTTGCTTATATGGAATACTTACAGTAAAGTTTTTATAGAACAACATACTATCATGTACAGGAAACTTTAATGTATAGCACATCCGTACAGAATCAAAGAGGCGTTTCTCAGGCATGTACTGTGTAATTCTCCCAAACATACCATACCTTGCAAAGAGTGTCCTCATACGGTCGAGCAAGTCCCTTGAAACAGATGATGCTGAAATACTCCCTTCTTTCTTATCTACAGTTCCATCGCCACTAATATAGCCATCCACCAGCCCCTGGACGAATGTGTGAGGGGCTTGGAATACCCAGTCAGGCATGGTCTTCTCGTGACTCACGCGTCCAAACAACTTCTGCATCAGGGCAGCCAAGAGCGTAGAGTGAATCACGAGGCTGGTCGTGGTTCCCTTGATTCCTGTCTTCTCACAGTGCCTCTGCTCGCATACAGTGTGCGTCCCCACATTCCAGGCGGTCATCAGCTTTTCAACCTTCTCCAGATACGGCCGGTCATTGTTTGTAATATTCACCTGAGTTGTATTTGCCATTCCTTCCGCGAGATAGGCTCCCACGAAGAAGCCAAAGGGCTCGTCCAATGGAATCTCGGCAGGAATCTGAGACGTGTCTGGGCGCGTCCTTGAAGGATAGACAAAGCCAGGCTTTATCTCATTTGTATTTCGCCCATTGACAAATGCGTCACGGAAGATGTCACTGCGACTATAGGGGATAGTGAACTTGGTGCCGTTATTCTTTTGGAACCAGTGGCGGTCAGGGCCGCGCAGCTCGGTGAGGGCCGCATGCACATCTGTACCATACAGCCACTCAGTAGGAGGAAGGTGCTCCCTGAGATCCACTAACGTTACGTAACCAATCTCATCAATCCGAAGTGTACTTGCAATAGGGGTTACATCTCCTACCTTCAGGTCTGACCCCTTAACTCCTACAACTTTATCCCCGTCCTTGGTCAAGAAGGATAGGCCTTTTGTCGCCTTCACCGTACGACCCGACTCCAACTCCACCTCCAGAATCGTATCTGTACCATCCTCATTCACTACAGGATGCCTTGTAATTGCCTCTAATTTTGTCCACATCATTGTGCCATTCTCATCACAACTGATTGCCTGCCAGTCATTGCCATCATTCAGCTCCATATAGAGCTGCGAGTTAGGAAACTCTTGGATTGCACCAGGATTTGCGGCCATATGCGCATCAATGAACTCGCCAATCTGGGGGCAGAGGATTCGGCCATTCTTCGCAATCATCACCTTTGTGTCCCAGTCTACGCTGTTGAGTGTGTTGTGCACGAGAATAGCGTCATCAACCATAAATGAATCGTTTCCGGGAACAGTGAAGTCATACACATACTCTTTTGGGTCGTCCAGATACTCGAGTGCAGTAATCTCGTCCCAGACTACGTCAGAATATGCGGCGGACTTCAGCTGATTGATTTGCTGCCACACGGTTCCATCCGCCGGCAGCTTCTTCTTCACAGCCTCTGCCTCAAAGAGAGGGATGTAGGACTGGAGAGTCTGGCGACCAATACTCTCCTTCTTGGCCCAGCGGCCATAGAGGCGCGACTGACCTGGAAAGCCTAGTGCTTTACCCACCGCTGCAATCTGATTGCCGAGCGCGGGAATCTTATCATATATCTCTTTCGTATCATGCTTGTCCTCGCGCCCCATATAAGCAATAATCTCGTCTAGAGCTGCCGCCTTTTCATCCAGGCGAAAGCCAATCTGCTCCTTGTACTGCACAGCATAGCGCTTGAGCACATTCAGTGTATAAGAAATTTTGCCAGGCATTCGGATACTCGTCTCCTCAGCCATAACACTAAAGAAGCCGCAATAGGAAAGCAGGCGATTCACGTGACGAATTAGCTCCTTGCTGCGGCTGCTTGCACGAATCTGCTGCCTGGGTGCATTGACATTGCCATCACCGTCAAAGTAGCCGCCAATGAGACCTTGCTGGAACTCCCTCGGCGCTGAATAGGACACGGGTCCAACCACCTTTCCATAAGAGCCAGTATTAAACTCTGCCATGAGAAAGGCCTTGAGCTCCTTGGAATAAATGTTTGTACTCTTTGCAGGACCGTACTCCCCCTGGTAGTTCCGCACAGTAATCTCCCAGCCGTATTTGGCAGCTAGGGCACGAATAGAGGTTTCCACAATAGGGTGAATCTTACAGATGCTCACTGTATTCCCACTAAAGGAACCATCTGCCAGGTAGATTCCACAGAGCCAGCCAAAGTCCCTATCGAGGGTAAAGCCGCTGTTCTGCTTCTGTAGGGATGCAGGCACTTGTTCCACCTTGGTCGCAATAGGTACGCGCATTCCCACACGCAGCTCGGACCCCAGAATAGGCTCCACACCCTTCTCTGTGCGCTTCAGGAAGGAATGTGTGAGAGTCGCTGTAGTGCTGCGCCCAGACTTGGTCGTCACTTTGACAAGACCACCATTCGCTGGGTGCCTACTCACCTGGCTAATACGCTTCCACGAGGTCTTCTCGTCATTGCTCACACCCGTAATATAGAAGTCCTCCTTCAAATCAAGGACGACGCTGTCTGGACCAATCTCCATGACATCTTCTGCACGCTGCTCCAGAAGTTTGTCAATGAGGTCTCCAACTGGGCCGGCGTGGTTCCCCTTCGCCGAACAGACATTTACAAAAGCATGACGTGAATTCGACATCTGAGTCGATGGCTCGCCAATACTCTGTGCAGCAATGATGCCGACCTGTTCGCCAGGCTGGACCCACCCCTGCCAGTTTCTCACAAGAATCATCTCGCATGCCGTATCAAAGGCCTTGCGCGTGAGCCTGTGCTTTAGAATGACCTTGTGAGGGGCCAGATAGAAGCGAAGGAGGGCCGCCCAGAGTCTGTGATAGGCCTGGGTCCGCTGAGCGAGGCGCTCAATCCCCTGGATGACATAGAGGGGTGTCAGGTCCGTGGTGCCCTTGTCGTCCAGGCGGAAACTGGTGATGACATTCACGAGAACACGGTCAATGTTTACTGATGCAAAGAGGGCGACCTCCTGCTTGGAATGCTGTATACCCTCAATGAGCAACTTGCGGTCGTCCAGGACTTTTTCCGCAAACGCCTTCAGTGCCTCTGCATCCTCTCCACGCAATGTACCCTCAAAGAAGACGGCGCCCAAGTCGGCACCCTCCATGCCATAATCTTTACGAATATCCGCGTCACTCAACTTGCCAATACCGAGGGACGCCGACTCAATCTTCGTGGCATTGATGCCGTCCTCACCATACTTGAACTGGACAATGTTCATGCGGCTGTCGCGTACAGAGCCGTCGTACTGCGCGGTGAGATCCTCCATGGCCTTCACTAGCTGACGCTGGATGTAGCCCGTGTCGGCCGTGTCACGGACATGAAGCCCGTTTGCGAGACAGAAGTTGAATGTGCCAGGGACAGTTACATCATATACTTTTGGGTGCCTACTCGCATCAAGAATCTCAATATTAGTAATAACATCCAAGACAACATCATTATACTTTTTCAAGCCCTTATACTCCTTAGGAATCAACCCAACTCTTGCCCGAAGCATGTTTATAGCATCATGGTCAAAGCTAAATGATTCTTCCCTGTTAATCAACATTTTAATATGCTTTATATCTTCAAATGAAACAGCATCAAGCTCAACTGACGTACTTGATGCCGTTGGCCTTTCATTCATTGTCCTGGGCAACTCTGGCCCATTTTTAGGAGAATGAGGTAGGGGAAGATTCAATGTAACAGGGACGCAGTTCCCAACCTGAACATCTGGTAGTGACTTCTTCTCAATCTTTTTTGTAAATTCGTCCCAGATAAGGAGGGACTGTGCCTCAGTGACAGTTACTGACTTTCCAGCCTGAGTAGTGATTTTGTAGAGACGCTGGCCAGGATCGTGACGAGTCACAGCAACAAGGGAACCCCACCCTACATTTCCATCAGAATCAACTGTAGGAATTATACAATCTGTATTAAGCTGAAGGAGTTCCAATCTATTTTCCTCAAAATGCTCGACTGCATCTTTGCGGCAGTTCATATGTGCATCAATCCAGTCTCCAATCGCCACACATTTTGTGACCCCGTCCTCCAGAACCACAATCTTTGTATCACCTGTGACAGATTTTACTGCTGTATCAATCAGACCTTCACGACCTGACATGGCGTGAAAGAAGAATTCTTGCGGCGTCAGACCCTGGATAAAGCTGCTCTCAACAAACCCACGTGCCTCTGCACCGTCATCATACTTCTTAAAATGCGGCAGCGTCCTGTCCGTAAATCCATAGGGAATGCGTCGCCCCTCTGGTGCCTGCTGCCCCACACAGGCCATCATCTGCGAAATGTTGATGGTACTGCCCTTGGACCCCGCGCGAACCATGGCAACCAGACGATTCTCATCAGACAGGGCGCCCAGACCCAGCTTGCCCGCCTCCTCTGTTGCCTTGTTCAGCTCCGTATAAACCTTATCCTCAAACTCCTGCTGGTTCGACTTGCCCGTGTTATTGTCAAAGAGATCGAGGTGAATCTGCAGAAGGATATTCTCAATCGCCTCCTTGCGCTTCTTCACAATCTCGTCCATCTGCTTGCGGGTCTCCTCGTCGGCAATCAAGTCGCTAATGCCCACGGAGAAGCCATTGTAGACCAGGAACTGCTCTATAGTGTTCTGCATAGAGTCAATGAAGTTCACGGTGTCGGTGGGGCCATAGTCGCGATACGTGACGTGGACAATGCCCTTGGACGGCTTGGAGAAGATGTCCTTGTCAAAGATGCCCTGCAGCACATTTCCCTCGCGAATCTTCACCAGATTGTCCGCGCTCTTATTATCTTTATAGAGACCATTTGCCATCTCAATGTTGATGGGTGGCATGAGCTGGGTCAGGACTTGCTGGCCCGTCCAGCGCGCAGGCCGCCCCTCGACTTTCTTCAGGCCTAGGGGAACCACGCCCTCAAACCTCTTATTCCACATCATCATATTCATGAATTCACGGCGATTAAATTCCACGTGCGGCTGTGTGATGCGGTAGGACCCCACTAGCGTATCCTGCACTACACCAATGAGTGGCTTGGCGTGCCTAGGCGTTACAATTTGGTGCGGAACGGCCGCAATCTCGCTCAACTCCGTGGATGCCTCATACGACTGGGGAATGTGTGCATTCATCTCATCACCATCAAAATCCGCATTATAAGGCGCCGTGACGGACACATTTAGGCGGAACGTGTTAAACGGCAGCACTTTCACACGGTGCCCCATCATTGACATGCGGTGCAGAGTTGGCTGACGGTTAAAGAGCACAATGTCGCCGTCATCAAGGTGGCGATTAATCACGTCGCCTACATGGAGAACAATCTCGCGGCGATTTACATGCTTGAGTGACTTGATGCTGCCCGAGGCTGACACAATGGTCTTGGCACCAGGATGCTTGTCTGCACCATTCTGAATAAGCTTATACATCTGCTCCTTGTTGTACGGTGTCACCTTCTCGGGCACTGTGAGGTTCATGGCGATTTTGAGCGGGACGCCAAGTTCTGCCACGGAGATATTTGGGTCAGGTGTAATAACAGAACGTGCTGAAAACTCTACACGCTTGCCCTGAATATTGTAGCGGATACGCCCTTCTTTTGACCCGAGGCGCTGCTGTACGGACTTTAGGGGGCGACCAGAACGCTGTGCAGAAGGTGCCACACCAGGAATCTGATTGTCAACCAATGTCGCAATGTGGTACTGCAGCACAGTGTGCTCATCTTCAATCAGATTTTTTGCCGCATTGTTGTTAATCTTGTCCTGCAGGCGTTGATTGGTTGCAATAATCTCAAACAGCTTGTGCGTCAGGTCGTCCTCTGAACGCTGATTATTGTCCTGGATTACAGAGGGGCGCACTTGCGGGGGAGGAATTGGCAGAACGGAACAAATCATCCAGTCCGGCCTACACCAGAAGCGACTGAGTCCCATGAAATCCACGTCTTCATCGGTAATACGGCGGAAGAGCTTGAGCACATACTCCACCTCAAGCACCTGCGTGACTTTTGATTTGCCGTCGCCACCTTCTGCACCACCTTTTAGTGTGTCTATCCACTCTGCAGTAATACGGGCAATCCCGTCGCGCAAATAGCGGTTGGGCTGGATTGCGCCGCAGCCGTCCTCCGTCTCCTGGCCACACCGCGTAATCCCGCTGCACTTGGTGAGAACTGCGCGCCACCGAGCCTCTCCCCGACGCTTTGTTACGGCCTTATGTAGCTCCTTGTCAATGAGCAGTTTTGAACAACGAACGCAAACGCAATTCAGAACATTCATGATGTACGTGAAGAACTGGATGAAGTAGACGGGGCGGGCCAGGCGGAAATGACCAAAATGACCGGGACATCCATGATTTGTCTGTCCACAACTTCTGCAAGTTTTTCCATTATCAAGGACTCCCATGCGCGGGTCAAAGAGGCCACCAATACGCGGTTCAGAACCATCATACGTTCCTGTATTGGTGATTTCCACTACAGAGCGCTTCTCGATTTCTTCTGGACTGAAGATGCCAAACTGGATTCCTACGACCGGCTGAATATCCGAATCTGGGCAATGAAATCCTGCTGGCATCTCTCTTCTGTGATAGTGGGGGGTTTCTAAGTGCCCGCCGCTGCGGCAGCAGCGCGTCAAATTTATAGGGCGCGGGCTTTAGGTATTTTTTGTGCGGTTAATATAGAGAATGTCAAAGGTTACAGTACGGCAGTTAAATAAAGAGTTGGACGCTGTTAGAAGCGCGGTTGAACGCGCCAATAATACTGTAGGGAACGCAGAAGAAAAAATGAGTGCATTAGGTAAACGCATCTTAGCAGCACAACAAACTAGGGATAAAAGTTTACGTGGTACACATTCTGCCCAGTTTAATAATCGTGCTATGAGAAGTAAAATGGGTGGCAGCAGACGCCGCGGCCGCAAAGGGCGCAAGGGCACCAGACGCGGACGCAGATAAACCATAGTTGTGTGAGATAGAATCTCTACAAACTATGTTGGACTTGGTGGAAGTTCGCCATTTTTCATTACACCAATCATGGTAGATTGTTTTACAATACGGAATAAAGGCTTCTTGCTGTTGCACCGTTTACACCTATAGATTCGTTTAACTATATTTACAATTTCTGCTTCACTGTGTTCACACAACCACGTAGGTCGTTCAGGCGTGCTATGTATTGAGTTTATAACGAGAGGATTTATTAAGATGGTTCCAGAAACATTCATCTACCATCAATTGTCATTTTTTCCTCTAGGACAAGGCGGTACAGTTGATAGTATGCGATTCCATACATTCGTCACATATTAGAACATCACACTTTTCACATTGTGTAGAAAATTCTGCACATTCTTCGCATATTACATTTCCACAATCTTCACAGAATCCTAGCTCTCCCTCGTGGATTGCTTGTTCATCTTGACAGATGTCACATGTTGTGTATTTTTTAGAGCAACCCCATTGAGTATAAGAACCGCATAAATATCCATCGACCGTTTCTTGTCCACATGTGATTTCTTCACAAATCTTATTCTTACATTTTGTGCATTCAAGTGTTGCAAGTTCACCACATTGACACGTAGTTTCAGTAGCCATAGTATTCAAAGGATTGACAATGTTTAAGCCGATAAAGCATCGATATTTAGAGCATCATATCTTTCACCAGGTCTTGGAAACTATATTGCGGCACCCATCCCAACTTTTCGCGAATCTCTGTGGAATCGCCAACCAATAAATCCACTTCTGCTGGTCTAAAAAAGGCCGGGTCAATTTTCACAAGAACCTGACCTGTATTTGCACACATTCCTACTTCATCTATACCAACCCCTTTCCAAGCGAGTTTTACGCCCACTTCCCCAAATGCCGCTTCAATGAATTCCCGCACAGAGTGTGCCTCCCCCGTTGCAACAACCCAATCGCGGGCCTCGTCGGTCTGCAGTATACGCCACATTGCCTCCACATAGTCTTTTGCATGCCCCCAATCCCGCCGCGCCTCCATATTCCCTATAGAAATATGCTCCGCCCTTCCCGCCTGGATTGCCTTGATTCCCTCCGTAATTTTCCGCGTAACAAAATCTTCGCCGCGTCGCGGAGACTCGTGATTAAAAAGGATTCCATTTGCCACAAACATTCCATAGGATTCGCGGTAGTTCTTCGTAATCCAATAGGCGTAGAGTTTTGCCACTCCATAGGGCGAGCGTGGATAAAAAGGCGTCGTCTCTTTCTGAGGAACTTCTTGCACTTTCCCATACAGTTCGCTAGTCGACGCCTGGTAAAACCGAATACTATTCCGCATTGGATGAATGCGAATCGCCTCTAAAATATTCAAAACGCCGGCACCATCCGCCTGCAGAGTATATGCTGGCATTTCAAAAGACCTCTGTACATGACTCTGCGCCGCCAGATTGTACACTTCGATCCGTTTTGGCGTGTTAAAAGCCGCAACAGACAAAATAGAATGCACAGAACTAATGTCCGTTATATCACCATATTGAAAAGAAAACTTTGGATTCTTGACCAAATGCTCTAGCCGCGTCATATTATTATTTGTTGATGACCTGCGCACTAATCCATATACTGTGTACCCCTTATCTAACAGAAGTTCTGATAGATAAGAGCCATCTTGCCCTGTTACACCGGTTACTACTGCTACGCGCGAGTCCATGTCTATCTACGCCTTGTTTTGCGCGCCTTAGACCTGCGGCGGCTGCGGCCACGTCTAGAACCGCCATAAGTTCTTTGCCTTTTTACAGTCTCACCCGCCGCACGTTTCACACCCTCTTCTTGCCGCCGCACATCTGCAGAAACAGCTTTAAGAAGAGTTGCCAGTGCCGCTTTAGTACGAGGGCTCGCCTTTCCAGGACCTAATCCTAGTGCGCCGGGCATTCTATTTAGATGCAATATTTCCTGTGACAAAGACACCCAGGCGCTCAGCATCCCCTCCCCACGGCTCATAACATACACGCCGCCCTACGCGCCTCAAATCCAAGTGAGAGGCCATACAGTAAATAGACGATTCAATCATATGAATCTCCGCCGCCCCCTCTAGAAGCTCCGTATAATCTAGCAGCGGTTTTCCTACAACCAGCTCGGCCTTTGGCCACCATTCGTGGGTGGTTTCGTACGGATTTTTGTTCAGGTCTAGGACCAGCCGTGTTTCCTCTGCAGCGCGTAGCATAGCCACAATTGGCAGCTTCTTCACCGAAGACTCTTCGTGGACAACAATATAGGGTGTGTCGCAGAGTTTCTCCGCCAGTGCAGCTGCGGCCGCCGTCCTTGGTACATGGAAATAGGACTGACGAATAGCTCGTGGAATCGCCATGTCATCATAAAATGAATTAGGAAGGTTGTAAATAGCCTTGTCAGGTTTGAGGGCGTGTGCCCCACAACTATAAACAGTATATCCTTGTTCTGAGAAAAATCGGTGCTTTACTACCCAGGGGTGCAGCTCAATGTCATCGCCAATCTCGAGCAGTTTAATCGTGGGGTCGTCGGCATACATTGCCTCCGTATTTTTCACATTGCGTTTTTTGCATACCACAAGGACCTCGTCGTAGGCCGTAGACAAGTAGCGGACAGCCCCATTCATCCAGAACATGTCGCCAAGACCAAGATGCGAATATACAACGGCTCGTTTTTTAGCATACCCCTTCTGCTCACGCAGCTGACTTGCCGCAAGTGCATTGATTTTTGCCTTGACACGAAATCGTCGGTCGTTTTCCAGCAAAATCTCGCGGCAAAGCCTGGCCCCCTCTTCTGCTGCCGTATCCTTCCCATGAAAAAGGTCCTGAATCTCCCAAATCGCAAGATTAACCTCTTTTAGAATCCGGTAATGATACGGAAAAGCCATTACATAATTTTCAAGGGATGCAAAAAGAAGGTCGTACTCTTTTTTCACGTCTGCGCAACGGTCATCCGCGATTTTTCCCATCTTAATATCTAGAATGGTCAGTTTATCAAGGGCTTCTCCTAGGCTCACCGGTAATGTTATTGCTTCTGACATACTTTACTGAAGTTGTATTTTTCTTAACTTTAAGCAACTATCTTTTTTGTGCTTGTGCTTGTGCTTGTGCTTGTTCAAACATTTTGTCTAATTCTTTCATATCTTCTTCGGTAGGCTCAGGACCTAGTGGTCTCCCAAGTGCCTCCCTTGCCGCATTTACAATTGTCACATGCCTTGCAACTTCAGCAGCGGTTCTGTTACTTCTACGCTGCAGATTGGCAGAATAGGCTTCTAATTCCTCATCAGTCATAGTATCAAACTCACTATCAGGAATGCTATAGATTTGCTCATCTGATAATCTAGAAAAATTAATAGGGGGGGGTGGACGACGTAAAACATAATTCATAAAAGTTCTAGGTGGTCTAAGGGGTAGGGCTGCTGGCATAGGGGCAACTTTGGCACTCCCCCAAGGCGAAAAACGCCAGCCTCCTCGCACGGTACGCCTTCTGCGAGAAGTACGTTTCTTATATGTTCTTCTTTTAGGCATTCTAATACTTTCAAATATTTTTACTGTAACGTGGTCTAAAAAGAATGCTTTATTAACTATAGAATGTCCTATTTTTCCGGAGACCCCACCGTAAACTCTCAGTTGAAGTACACCCTATGGCTTGTCCTTGACAGTGATTTGGCAAAGGTGAATTCTTACTATAGCTTTCGGGAACGCTATTTTGTTGATAATGCAAATGCGGGATTTGACCTTATTAGTATTGAGGCGTCAAATGGGCGTCACACATATTTATCCGACCTTGGTATTCGTGCCGCTATGACTCTCGGAGATACGCTTACGCCTGAAACTACTGTACATTATCGCCTAGTTCCTCGTTCTTCCATTTATAAAACTGGCTATATGATGGCAAACTCGGAGGGAATTATTGACCGCACATATAGGGGGGTTCTAAAAGCGCCAGTGGTGTCTGTTGGACAAGTACCAGTTGGACTTTCATCAGGTGATAGACATTTTCAGATTGTTGCACCAGGCGAAGGTTGGATTTATTGCGTTCGAATCGTAGATTTTCTTCCTAATACTCTACGTGGCGAGGGAGGCTTTGGTTCTACGGGGAAGTAGGAGTTGGAGCCATAGGAGCCATAGGAGCCATAGGAGCCATAGGAGCCATAGGAGCCATAGGAGCCATAGGAGCCATAGGAGCCATAGGAGCCATAGGAGGAGCAGGAGGAGCCATAGGAGGTGGAACCGCGCCCCCTGCAAGAGTTGTTATACCTTTAATAGGAGGAGGGGCAGTAATAATATTGTTGTAAAGTTGAATAACTCCCGCCGCAAACGCCTGCTTTTGTTCCGCAGAAATTGCATTAATTGGAACTGGTTGTGCACTACCAACCGGAGCCATTTGGAATCCTTCTTTGGTGCTGATATTTAACCAGATTAATACGCAAATACTGGCGCCAACAAAGAGTCCCATATATTTTACTTTGGCTCCAAACATGTTAAAGCGGGCCATCTTCTACTTTACGTGAATAAGATGTTCCGCACAAGAAATCTATCCAATACTCTCCAAAGTTACAATTGGGGTATTTGTGATGAAGAATATGATGTTCCCCTGTAAGCCATTCTCCCCTAGGGTCATGACGTACAAGGCCCCGCGCCCCTATGAATACAAGCGGTAGAGCAAGTTCTTTTACCGTATAACTCCAAAAAAACAGCGGAAAAAAGGCACCAGCAATTTGCACCAGAGTTTCCACGCTGTGTCCTTCAAACGTGTCCCTCCAAGTAATAGGAAATCGTTTATGATGCAGTTTATGTATTGGATACACTGATGGCCAATGTAGCACAATATGTGTTACGTAAAACCATATATCATACGATAAAATAACAATACATTCTTTTAGCATTTAATTATAGGTATTTTCAAAGCTTTGAGTCCTGTATTTTGCCTTTGCCTGAATAACCAAGCAACCCAAATACACTTGGCCGCCGAAACAATATGCCAGATACTATGCGCAACTCTATACCATTCTGGCCCACACATATTACTCACAAAAAGATTAGTAACAAATGTACTCCCCTCTAAACATAATAATAATGGTAGACGTTTATTTTCTATCAGCAATAGGGAATATAAGCTCCATATTGCTGCTGCACTATAATCTGCATATAGGAGAAGTCCCGCCGGCTCCCCATACCAATGCCATGCAACAGAAAGACTTGTAGACGTTGTCACAATAACACTATATACTGGGTCTCTTGCCAAGGGTGGTATAAGTGCAAGGTAATGAAGAAGAGTTGTTGCGATTAATATTTCTTTATATTTACTTGCGCGCCTTTAGACGGTTGTTTTACCAATCAGATGAAATATGATTATCTCATGAATATTTCATCGTCTCTTTTTTTTATTTGTTATATTCCGGAACTTTACGCAAATTGGAAAAATAAAAATGCAAATATCTATAACATGCCGGAAAAAGTTTTAATACTTATAGGAAGTGGTTTTGCATTTAGTTTTGCGCTGATGAATGAAGATACTGCTCTTATTTCCAACTATGGACCCATAATGATACTTGATCTCATTGCCCTTCTTATGCGACTCTACTATGTTGTACAAAACAAGCAAGGCGTCATTGTCCAGCCTGCCCCTGCCCCTGCCCCTGCGCCTTAAGAAGTATAAAGCAGTGACGCGCATATTATTAGTATGGCGCCCATTACTTTTGTTACAGCCTTCTTAGACCTCGGGGAAAACCGCTCTAAAGACAAAAGTGTCGAAACATGCTTTAACCATTTTGCCCGTTTTGCCCAAACAGGGGTCTACATTCGCCTCTACCTCAGCCCTTGCTACAAGTCCCTGTATGAAAAGACTTGCACATCTGCAACAAATATTCTGGTAGAATACCTTGAATTACGCGACCTCCTTACCTACAAGGAAATAGAGGCATACACCCTACACCTTCCTGCAAATAGAACAGAATACCATGATACGTGCGCCTTTATGACTCTCATGAATGCAAAAGCAGAGTTCCTGTATCGCTCCACCTGGTTGTATGACGGGTCACCTATACCTAGTCGTACTCCCTGGTATTCTACGCATTATGCTTGGATTGATTTTAGCATCTTTCACGTCTTCAGACAGCCCAACGAGACCGCCCTCTACTTGCAAATGCTCGGAAACTCTAACTTGAATATTAAAGAACGCATGTTAGTGCCTGGATGCTGGGACAAGGGCGCCATGGCTCATAACCTCTTTGATGCCGTCAACTGGCGATTTTGCGGCGGATTCATGCTCGGTGATATACAGGCCGTAAAAGAACTGTATGGCATCTACAGGCGTAAATGGGCCCCCACCGTCTTTCACCAAGGCATCACATGGGAAGTTAATATGCTCTCCCATTTCGAGAATCAGGGCTTCTGGTCGCCCGCCTGGTTCAAGGCCGACCATAACGACAGTATTGTACACATTCCTTCCACCCATATTTCTGTCGTGGCAAGTCTGACCACAATTCCCTCTCGCGAATTTAGTTGCCGACTTGCAATCGACTCCCTTCTTCCACAAGTTGACCGCATCTACTTGTCCGTCGCCAACCACTATAAACGCTTTGAAACGAGCTGGGTGAAACCCGAATACCTCAATACAGAACCTTATTCCTCTAAAGTCCGTATTGTGTCCACAGAAGATTGTGGCCCGGCTACTAAATATATAGGAGCGCTTGATACAATACCGCCATATGTATGGACATTTGTCTGCGATGATGACCAAGAATATCATCCACACCTCATACAGCGCATGAAAGCACAGTTTAGCGAACTCGCCGTATATCAAAATCATTGCGAGGCAATCAAGCAAAAAACTTCTGGCGGACTTGTGCACGGATATGTTGGTCTTTGTGTCAACTCTAGTATTCTTGGAAAACTTCGCTCTCATCCCCTCCCTCCTTCCGCCTATTTTGTAGACGACCAATGGATGTCCATCTTTTTGTTTTTGAACTTGATTCCAGTGCTGCCGAGTGGCGTAGAAGCATATTCGGAGATATTTTCCGTTCTCGATGGATGGCATGAAAAGATTGGCGCCAATTCCCTTGCCGGACTCAATAATCGCGCCAGCCAAGTTGCCGCGATTGCAGAGTTTTTTCGGGTCAAGTTTACCGAAGGCGGCTCACTCGTTCGCCTTTGATTTGTTCTTATTTTTACGAGTTGCGCTATTGTTGGCAGAGTTGCCAGAACGAGCAGAGGCTGACTCGGGCGTCTCAAAGAACTCATTACTTGCCTCCCCAGGCCACCCTGCAACCTTCTTGGCATTTCGGAGGTCTTTTTTATCTACGATTTTTCCCCTTATTTCTGTGGCCGCGTCGTGCCCAACACCACCCGTTGTATCAATAATAACAAAATCACCCACATGAATTGCAGACATAATATTTGCCTTTGCCTGCCCTTTTGAAAGTTGCATACTTTTCATAATAACCGCGGTTCCAGTCGAACCGTCTGCGTATTTCACTTCAAAGCGATTACCATGAGTTTTTGTTACTTCTGCGAGTTTATTGGCATTTCCTTGCAGAAAAGCATTTACCGCCGCATTACTCTTAAGCTGTACGCGCCGTGTACCTTTCCGCATTTTTTTCCCAGCAACTTTTCTGGATGTCATTGATTTTGTTGCACCCTGTTTTCCTCTCTCTCCGTGCGGCATTCTATTTATCTCTTATAATATTTGCGGCGGCTGCGGCTGCGGCTGCGGCGGCTGCGGCTGCGGCGACGAGTACCTCCTTCTGAAAAACGATGTGCTATTGGTTTATGCACCTGCGGCTTTGGCGTACGCGGCGGCTCTTTAAAATGCTTCTTTACTTCCCCACTGTGCGCTGTATTTTTACGCACTGTAAGGGAAGCAGCAGTAATACGGTGTCCATTATGTTCATGATTTAACGCATGTCTCTTGTTTTTTCAGCCTTTTGCGGTTCCAGGTAGCGTGGCGAACTCATTCTATATAATGTAAATATATTTACACCCTATAGAATAAATGAAGTTTCCTCGCTGGTTTTCTTCTTTAAATAGTTTATTATACTTCTTTATTATTGCATTTATAATCTATATTGTTATTGCGTTAATACTATCATTTTCAAATCATACAGTAAAAACAATAATAGTAAAATCAAAAAATGCATATTTTTCTGGAAGAATACATTATAAAATGATTATTGATACAAATGGCAACACCTACGTGTTCAACTCTGCGGAAACATATGGTTCCATGGATGCTGGTAAATCGTATTCTATTTCTACATATGGAGTCCGTATCCCAATACTCGGGCTGTTTCCTAATATAGTAAAAGCTACTCCCGTGTAAGAAGGGGCTCAATAGAATCATGCCTATAAAAACTTGTGTGCTCTACTTGGCCGCATATATCAGGAATGTCAAACCCACAAATCGCCTCGAACTTTGCCAAACATTCCTCTTTTATTTTTTCAGGTATTATCGAGCCCTCTTTCTGAGCTTCATTAATATCAGCTTTAATAAACTTCAAAAACGTTTTGCAATCTTTACGGCCTCCATAGGGAATTGTAATGGTCTCTTCTATTTCCGTACGAATCATAGCCCAATCCGCTGCGAGCCCCTTATGCTTTAAAGCCGCCACTGCATACCCAAGTTTATCCTGTAAAATATTGAGAGTTGAAACAAATATTGAAATGCCACCAAACAGCCAGCCCACCTGAAATCCGTCAAAAGAATATCCTCCCGCAATTACATTTGAAACTCCCGAAAGAGCAGTGAGACAATTTATTCCAATCATAAAGTTGCGGGCGCGCGAATCGTAGAGTGAAAAAGCTTCTGCATGCATCCATTCATAACATTTCGCATGGTCACACCATTTTGCCAAAAGTCGGTCAATCTCTGGCGACCAGGCAACTTTCGTATTTGGGTGAGACTCTTCTGACATTCTATCTATATATTAGATGTGTAAAACTATCGAAGATTCTCTTATTTCTGGCAGCATATGTTTTTCTATAGGTGTATACTTGCTCTCACTTGGAAAATCTGCATACACCTGGATTGCATATATATTACTTGCTGTTGCACCAATGCAGTTTGTTGATGCCGCAATATGGCAAAGAAGGGCAGAAGGGCTTGATACAGTCGCCCTCTCCACATATGCAATTCCCGCGGTGCTCGCCGCGCAACCCCTCGCCGTTTATATGGGATTCCTTCTTTTCTATCCCCGCATGCCACTATATGAGCTAGTCTATGCAGTCTATCTTGTATCTATGCTGTATGTATGGACCACTACCTGTAAAGAAACTACCGTGGCATCAGATGGATTTCTCAAATGGTGCGGATTTAACTTTAATTTCCTCAGCAAATTCACACATATTGCCCTTCTTTTATTTCCACTCCTATATTTCCCTGATAATGTACTGAAAATCATTATCATTGGTTCTATATCGATTACCTGGCTCTATAATTATTCTCGGGAATCATTTGGCTCTGGCTGGTGCTATTCACAAAGCTTGTGTGCCCTTGTTGTCCTGACTCGCGTACTTATACCCGCGCGTAAAAATAGCATCCTTTAGTAGAAATGGTAAAGAACTCTGGAATGAACTCTGGAACAAATTCATTACGCAGTTTAATAAAAACGGGATTCGGCATCTCTATTGGTTTTATCTTGGCTCAAATCCTATTTCTTTTAGTTGGATTAGCATTTTTCATGCCTGGCTACATTCTTTATATGAAAAATAAAAAGTCCCCCGATTCAACAAACAAAGTGTTTTCTATTTTGCTTATGGCAATAGGAGTCATTATAATGGGTGGAATAGGCCTTGGCCTTCTCCTGGATAATGTGGGAGACATGTTTGATTAGATGCCAAGATAGAGCGAATCGCAAATCACCACGTTTTTCAGAATCTCTCGCTCAAAATCGCGCATCTTTTCTAACATCTCTGCATGCTCGCAGTACATGGCAAGCGACCGCCACTCTTCCAGGATATTTGCCAACTTCATAAAGATGCGAATCATATTTCCCTCGTATGTCTCATAGTCTTCACAGAGCTGCTGGAGGGATTCGCCGCCCAGCCAACGCCATACAGGCTCCACCCACATGGAGGAAACTGCCCAGTAACTTTCTTTTGGCCGTCGAGCCCCTACTGCCCCCTCAATCCGCTGCGCCTCTGCAGCCATTCCCTTTACTGCTTTTAGAGCTACAACAACTTGCCGAGGAATATCTAGGCTCTCCAAAGGCACGGGGTCTACTTTTCCTTCTATAATAAAGCCCGCCAACACGGCCATAATCACATCTGGCGCTTCATGCTCTAATATGCCACTCTTATAAAGCTGCGCCATGAGTACCGAATGTCCTTCATTAATCTCCGTAGCCATTACTCCAAGGGCGGTTAGAGTGGGAGCAGCACGGTCCACAGGGGCTATGAGAAGACCCATACCTGCTAGAGCATCCAGGCTCGGCCAAACACCATCTGCAGGATTGGCCGCTACTGCCAGCTCTATGCGAAGTTGCGCAACTTCTGCTGCCGCCTTCTTCTGTTGCGGCCATAACTCTTTCTGCAGCAAGTGCCATCTTGGTCCCTGATGCCCATTATTCCACTGTCCCAGCGCTTTCTGTGCCTCTTTTTTCGCAGCATTTACCGATTCTTTCAACCTCTGGTTCAAAGAATCGTACAATGTCATATCCGCCACCTCGGCCTCCGTGAGACCCGCCGCCGCTGCCGCTTCTGCCTTCTTAATATCTCCCTCTACTTCCTCCACGTAGAGGCGATGCCTCTGAAACCAATAGGACTTATGCAGCAAGTCAATCCAATCCAGATTGCCCGATTGCAGAGTTTTCAGAAGAAAGTCATAATGAAAGGTCATACGTGATTGAAAAGTGCAGCGAGACCCCGTCATCATTCGGCGCACTGTTTCCATGTCCTCTGGGGCTCGGTCAGGCATATACAGAACAAGCCCTTTATCGTCCTTGCCGCGCCGCCCTGCCCGCCCTGCCATCTGAATGTACTCGTCCGTATTTAACATACGAAGCCCCTGCGACTCGTCGTCATATTTGCGGAAACTTGTAAATACAACTGTCTTGGTCGGCATATTAATTCCCACGGCAAAAGTCTCTGTTGCAAAGAGGAGTTTAACATAGCCGCGGCCAAACAGAATCTCCACAATCTCTTTAAGAACGGGAATCAGACCACTATGATGAAAGGCAATGCCGCGCTCTAGCAGCGCAGCCAGCGTATGATACTGCGGCAACTTTGCAACCGTGTCACCGTATCTGTGCAAATGAAATCGGATAATATGTTTCACAGCAGCCGTCTCCGAAGAATCCAGCAGAGTATGCTCAACATTTCCCGCATACTTCTCGCAGTTCTTACGCGAGAAGACAAAGAACAGCGCAGGGAGCAGCCCCGTTTCCTGTAGCCGCGCAATCAGTTCATTCATCTGATGCTTATAAGCCTTAATGCTGTCGCCCCGCTGTACTACTGGTGCTTCATAGCCCCCCCCTCGCCTTTCCGCAACCTTCTCTTTATGTTTGTCTCCCGCTTTTGCATCTGCCTCTCGCCACCTTAGCCAATTTCTATAGACATCTCCGTAAAACTTTTCGCGATTATCCATCACCGTGAGAATCTCCTCGCGCTGGTAGACCGCATGTTGAAGAGGCACCACGCGGAACTGGGTGGAGATTAAATGAATCGGTTTCTTCTTCAGTTCTCCCAACCAACTTGCGAAAAGCTCTGGCGATTCAATTGTGGCAGAAAGAAGAACTAGATTTATTTCACGCGGCAATAGAATCATTGTTTCCTCCCAGACGGCCCCCCTGTCCCTGTCATTAATATAATGGCATTCGTCAAACACCACGGCGTCCAGGCTGTCCAGTGACAAATTTGCAGTAATTCCAAGCGATTGCGTGGAAGACCCCTGCTTGAAAAGGAGATTGCGCAGAATTTCTGTTGTCATAATCACGATTTGCGCGTCAGGGCAGAATTTCATATCACCTGTCATGATTCCCACAGATGCGTGAGGAAACTCGCTTTTGAGGTCGTGAAACTTCTGATTTGACAGGGATTTAATAGGAGTTGTGTAAAAGACGCGACCCCCCTTTCGGAGCGAGTGGGCAATCTGGTACTCTCCTACAAACGTCTTACCACTTCCTGTTTTTGCCGTCACGAGCACATTCTCATCGCGACTAATGGCCGCCACTGCATGCTGCTGAAACGTGTCCAGTGGGTACTTGAATTCCATAGCAGGGTTTTGCGGCATTGTGCTGCAAGGCTCTGACGGGTTAATGACACAAAGGTATGACATTTCTTATGAAGTAGGTGGTGCCTTTAGACTGGTTCAATTTTCAGCAGTGCCTATAGCAGGCGCTTGATTGTTCTCATGCTGCGCAGCCTCAATAGGTGAAGGCTCCAAGGCAGACAGATTATTTACATGTGCCGCATTTTCACCTCTTACAGCACTATTTGTTTCTTCTTGTATAGTAGGTAGTGCTGAAACGGGAGCAACTTTTGCCGTCCTCGGCCCGCGGGGCATACCTTTATTTTTGCGCACTTTTCTTGTCACTGTAGATGGCACTCCAGTATTTATTGCACGTAAGAGCCCGCCATTATTACTCGCCGCTGCCCCACGAGCCAACTTATTTGCAGTACTATACATTGTATCAATCATCTCTTTTGCGGAATCGCGCATAGTTGCGAGTGAAGCCAGGAGACGGTCCTTCTCATTTGTAGTAGCAGATGCACTGATTGGTGCAACAGAGTTGGAATTCCTGGGAAAGGCATTTGCAAGTGCAGTATTTCTAGAGGCGGCTACTACAGTTTTGACGCGAGAACGCCTAGCCCGTGGAACTGCGCTGAGAGGAGCTGCCGTCTCCGCTGCCATTGCCGCCGTCCCATTTACAGAAGCTGGTTCCGCCGCCGCTGCCGCCGCCGTTCCATTATTTGCCTGTGCGCGCGCGGCATTCAAAGCATTTGTCAGACGACTCCTCTTTCTAGAGATTGTTGGGGCAGCGGCTATTGCCCCCTTTTTTGGAAAAGAGAGGCCTTGATGAACACGCTCTGCTGCCAATTCAACGGCCTCTCTATACTCGGCATTGCTCCCCTCTTTTTTTGCCTTTAATGCAGGGCCGACCACAGCAATATGAGCCTTCCTTTTATCTTCAGGATAAAGTCTCTTTATTGCCTCGTTAATATCAGCAAGAACTTGGGCCTGTGTGGTATAATCGCGACCCTTTTTTCTCGTAGTATTGGCAGCAGCGGCTAGAGGCTCTCCCGTTGCAACTTCTACACCCATATTCTCTGCCGTAGCAACAGTTTCGCCTGTCCCAACTTCAGCAAGGGAAGTTTGTACTTGTGGCGGGGATGCAGTCCCTACACCTTCTCCACTATTTACATTTTCAAAACCATTTTCATTAAAACCTGAGAGCTCTGGTAGTTTTCCAGAATTTCCCGCGCTCATCTACATATAGACTACATTTGAAAGCGATTACCATTCCAGTTGTCTTCAATCGTTTTTTTCTTTTCAGGCGGCGGGGGAGGCGGCGGCGGTTTTGGTCCCACACTCGACAACATTAGAGGTAAAAGGCCCGCCCCAATCGCAACTATAACAACTGTAAAGAGTTGACTTGTCTCTTTTAGAAACATTGCTATTACACACACAAACACCAAAAGGACACTGTGCCCTACAAATGCCCGGGAACCATTTTCTTGCGCATATTTCTTTGCCATGTCAATCATATCATTTTTACCGCTCGGTACATTTGATAATAGAACAAAGTTCCAGAAAAGGTCATGCAGGCTCTGCAGAAAAAGGGCAAAACAAATAAAGACAAAAGGGGACCAGCGCCTCTCACCCACCATATAAAAAGTTGTGTAAGCCCATTGAGTAATCAGTAGGAGCATTATGGTATGGCTTGAAATTGATATGACTGCTTCTAGACCAAAGAGGTCGAAAAATGCATTCAGACTATAACCTCCAAGTCCCGCAAAACGCGAAAGGCCGATTACTGCATCGAGGCAAATCAGACAGGCAAAAAGAATAGGCCAGACATTCTCCGTTTGTAAATAAGAACCTATGTCGCCTAGAATAAATGAATCTGAACCTCCTCCTTCCATCTAAGTTATTGTACTCTTTTATCTCTAGTGCCCTGTAGATGTGGAACTGCTATCTTCTGGCAACTTGCGACGCAGGTTCTCAGAAAACATATGTGGGTATTACACCAGACTTGGACCGCCGTCTGAAACAACATAATGGTGTACTTAGCGGGGGTGCAAAAGCTACTCATGGGCGTACATGGGAACGCCGCTGCCATGTTCGAGGATTTCCAGACCACCGCGCAGCCCTCCAATTTGAATGGCGCTGGAAAAATATTTCACGAGGGCTGGCCGGCCCTCCTCTTCAACGTCGCTACGAAGCCCTTCAAACTTTGTTGGCCCTCGACCGCCCCACCACCTCCGCTGTCCCCTATAGCGAGTATCCAGCTCCTTTAGAAGTTGTTATGGAGAGTGGAGAGATTCCTGCCCTGTAAGGGGCGTGGAATCCAGGACTAAATATTTCTTATTCTCTTCTTTTTCAGAAACTAGCGACCAATAGGATAATTTATTCTCCAATGCAGCACTCTTATATGCACTCCGTATTACATTACTCAAAAACTGAGAATCCTCATAACGAAATGCAGTCTCGTCAAATTGTACAGCTTTGAAGCAGGCTAGACGAACCGTTATATGCGCCGAATGCAGCCAAAACTGGTCCGTATCGTATATTGCCCTGTAAAATGTGATATAGCGTTTCTTAACATGGGAATACGTCTTCTCGAGCTTGAAGGAAAATGGGTCCCACTCTGCTACGGGCTCTCCTACATACCACCATTTTACAGCCTCTCTCGGCCCATCTACATAAGAATGTAGGACAACATCTGCCCCCTTCTCTAACATTTTCTCTACTAGTTCAATGCGACGGGGATGCATTAGGTCATCCGAATCAAAATAAGATATTGCATCAAAAAACTCTGGAACGGCGTCAGAACCTTCATTGCGATTTTGGGCGGCATATTGTTTCGCGGAAGTGGGCAAGATTTTCAGAGGAAATGGCCACGACCTGGTCGCCAACTCCTCTAAAAAAGGGATGTCTTCTACTTGAGAAGAAGATGCGCGAATCACTACCAAGTTTGGGGCGCGCGTCTGCTGCCCAATATTTTCAAGAAGGGATTCTAAGAAGATAAAATGCGCCCGATACGTTGGAACCACCACTGCTATAAGCATTGTCACTTTTTAGTTACGTGCATTTATTTTGCAAGAATATTCCGAAACGAGACTTCCAGGGCGACGGCGAGGACTTCTTCGCGTTTCGGGTCAAGATGGGGATACAACTCGTAGAGCATTTCCAGATGTTGCTTGGCTCTTTCTAGTTTATCCTGAAGAGAAACATCTTTTGAGCTAGTGGTTTTCCAAAGGATGCCTTCTGTTTTGAACTCAATGGCAAAGCGGTCGCGGTGATATCCGTTCGCTTGGACATACCAAATGTGTTTTGGAATTTCCTCGGGCCGAATTCCACATAGCGGTGGGAGTTCCACATTCCGCTTCTTTTTCTTCTGATTATTAAGAGTTCCCACATCCACCAGGCGTAGATTTACTCTGCGATTATCCAGGCCATTCTTACTAATATGTTGAACTGCTTCTTGCGGTCGCGGCTTCAATAAGAAATTGTGTAAAAAAAGTTCGCGCTTCTTCGCAACCAGTGTACCGGAGCAATCCACTTCTACCGTAACAGAGGTGGCAATATATGCATTAGAGGCATAATGCCATTTGTGTGCCTGGACCCCTGAGAGATCCGCTGCGTCAATCACAAACTCTACGCACATGCCTTTAAAAAGGAGTGTGCCTATTGCGGAATCTCCGCTTACTCTGTATTCAACTTTGCCCATCCTATTTCATGGTGGGGTGGGGAGTTTACTTATTTTGGCGCGCCTGGGCAATATAATCTCAGCCTTGTAGCAGATGAGAGGCCGTACTCGTAAAGCATATTCGCCGAAAAAATACTTTAGTGGTCTCTCTACACGAAAGAGGCAACAGAGGCGCGCGGAAATCCGACGATTTGGCTCAAGGTCTTGGCGGAACCCCCTGGCCTATCTTGGATTCAAGACGGACCGCGGAGTAAAAACGCGGAAATCAAAATATACACGGGCGTGGGAGGCAAAGCATCCTGGCGCGAAATCACTTGCACAAAGGTCTGCCGCCTCTGGTGTACCTCTCTCGATATTAAGGGCCGTCTATAATCGTGGAATGGCTGCATGGAGAACAGGGCATCGACCTGGTGCTTCACAGCAGGCTTGGGCCTATGCTCGTGTAAGTTCCTTTTTAACAAAGGGTAAAACGTATTATACTGCGGATGCGGATCTTGCAAAAAAAGTAAGGATTCATTAATAGTATATGGCTGTAGCAGTGTTTAAACAGAGAAGTATAAAGGGCGAAGTCGTGTTTAGTGAGGCGGCAGGCAGCGTGAAGGTCTCCGCGGTCTTTACAGAACTTCCTCCGGGTCAACACGGATTTCACATTCATAAGGCTGGTGACTTGCGTGGAGAAGGCTGTAAAGGTGCTTGCGACCATTTTCACGTGGGTCCGCCGCAGGACCACGGGGGACCTCCTGGAACCACAGGACCCCGTCATACCGGTGACCTTGGAAATGTAAGTCTCGAGAGTGGGAAAAAAATGTTCAAGAAAACCTATACAGTCGAGGGAATCAAAGTTGCAGACCTCTTTGGGCGCTCTATGATTGTTCATGCGGACCCCGATGATTATGGAAAAGGTGGTCAAGAAGACTCGCTGAAAACGGGTCATGCTGGCCGCCGCATTGGTTGCGCGATTATAGGGCGCGCTGAAGGCTGCGCCTAACGTCCCGCAAATGCGTGCTTCTCGAGAATGGCTCTTACAGACTGTGTAATAGTGGGGAGAGCAGGGCTGAATGCCTCAATTCGCGCCGTCTCCAGTTTATTATTACTCCGCGCACCCTTTACACACGTATCTATCAGGGTCGTAGTATCAATCTCTTCCCAGGTATGCCCTGAGTTTTGCAGCTCCTTGTACCACGTCAGAATCGTGCGGTGGTCAATCACCCCTGGATTTACCGCATTCAGGGTTCCTTTTACCCCGTTGGCCATCATATCCGCAAGAGCCGGTAGAATATCATCCAGTACAGTCATAGAGTTGGGAATGCTGCAAATCTTCTTGTATGCGATGATTTTGCTGATAAAGTTGCGCGGCCCATCCTCCGACGAAATGGGCATACGAATACGCACATTGAGTACCGTGTCACCGAACTCCTCTGCCATGAGGCGGTCAGTGAAACCCTTTACTGTGCTGTAGGAAGACCCAAAAAAGTTTGGCTTGTCTGCCTCTACAAATCCCAGGCATGCACCTGATGCATCACAGACGTGGGCATTATCATACTCGAAGATGCAGCCAGTCCCCATATACATCATATGCAGCCCCAGCTCTTTTGCCACTCCTGCGAGTACAAGGGGGGCATAGAGATTATCATTCATATTTTCAATAAGCTTCCCCTTTTGCTCTAAATAGTCGATTGTGGTAAATCCGGGCCCGTGTGTGCGACCGATGAGACTTACAATATGAGTGGCACGGGTGGCAGCAACGGTAGCAGCCACTGCGGCCCTGTCATCGGCACGGCAGCTCGCCTCCACTACTGACCACCCCTTGGCCTCTAGAACACTCTTAAAGAGTCCACCAATCCAGCCGCGCGCACCCCACATGAGTGCAACCCTCTTGTTAGACACCCAATATGACTCGCGGTTTACATTCTTAAACCACTCCACTGTTGTTTTTAATCCGCGCTCTAGATTCCAGAGCTGTTTCCACCCTAGGAGGCGCAGGGGCTCGGATTCAATCCAATACCGCTTGTCATTAAAGTTGCGGTCCTCTGTATAGGTAATCCAATCCTCCACCTTCTCATCAGATTTTACCATAGTAAGGAGATTCTTAGCGAGGTCGCAAATAGAAATCTCGTCCACCGAGCTAATATTGTAAATCTCTCCTATTTCACCCTGGAAAACCACACACAGCACGGCGTCGACGGCGTCGTCCACATAGAGAAACGACCGCAGCTGATTTCCAGAGCCCTGTATCATCATCTTCTTTCCATTGAGAAGCTGGAACATGAATTTAGGAACAACCTTCTCAGGATATTGTCCAGGCCCATAAATATTATTGGAGCGAATGACAATGGCAGGCAAGTTGTAGGAATGAATATAGGAATGCACCATCATCTCGGCGGATGCCTTTGATGCTGCATAGGGATTTGTGGGCTTGAGCAGGGACACTTCGGTAAAGGCGAGCTTGTTTCCACTCACATTTTCACCGTATACTTCGTCAGTACTAATTTGAATAAATCGCTTCAGTTTCCCATAGTTGCGAGATGCCTCTAGAAGAGTCTGTGTGCCAATCACATTATCGTAAGTATATAACATGGGATTTGTGAAGGATGTGTCAACGTGTGACTGGGCAGCAAAATGGACTATCACATCAATCGCATACTTGTTGAGGAGTGTATCGAGGAGCGCCTTGTCCTTGATGTCACCCTTCACGAAATAGTAGTTGCCAGAAGAATCCGTCAAATCGGTGGAGACCGTAGAGCAAGGATACAAGTAGTCAATATTCACGAGAGTGAAATAGGGATGTTGTTTCAGAATCCGTCTACAAAAGGCCGCTCCAATAAAACCACAACCACCGGTTACAAGTAGGCGCATCTCTGATTAGATTTTTCAAAGAAAAAGGCGAGAAGCTGGCCGCGCTTAAAAGTTGGGCAACAATTCATATAGAATGGCCCTTGTACGAGCCGGCGATTTACCAAAATGGTACGTAGTGTATCCAGGCATTTACGGGGGGTATAGAGCGCCGATGAGTCCTTGGGAAGCCGCCAAGTCCGCATTTCAATGGCACAATGAAACACTAAATATTCATACACATCTTCTTGTCGGGCTTTGGGCCCTGTATAAGCTGTATTTCATTTTTGGCGAGCCCTACTATACAGAGTGCTCACCAGAATGCAAATATATGATTACTTCTGCATGGACGGGGGCTGGGGCGCTCGGCCTATTTTCTGCATTTGCACATACTTTTTTCATTGTTGATAAAGATTGGTTCACGGTCGTATGGAAACTCGATTTCCTTGGTATAGTCGTCGTGAATTTCCCGCATCATCTGCTCGACACTTTTCTCATTACAAAGGCGGTCATGGGAAACAGGGATCTCTGTCTAATCACTTTTACTGCGGAAACAATCTTTGCCGGCTTTGTTGCGTATCGTATTGTGGCATGCGACCTCGATGTAGGGAGATTCTGGGCTCTCGTGTATCCTATTGTGACATCTGTGCCTCTTACTCTGCCACTCTATGCCTATAGCCGATACGGCCAGGACGCAGCGCTCCTTGCGGCTTCACAAGCTTCTGTAAATTGCACTGCCTTTATTTTTATTGCAGGCGGACTTTTTTTCAAAGGGGGTATTCCAGAGCGATTCTGGAATCCTCGTGGTATATTCGATTATTTTGGGAGTCACACCTGGCATCACATATTTATTGTGGCGTCAATTGTGGCAGCCTTTAGTTGCACTCATCTTTTACAGGGGTTGGAAGGGTAGTTAAAGCGCTATAATCTCATTGTAAGATTGTAAGAGTGCCCTGGCTTCTTCTTCTGCGGGCACTGGATTTAAATGGGGATACAGTGCATATAACTCTGCAAGTTTATTTTTCGCCTGTATAAGTTTATCAGCAAGAGATATTTTCTTTGAACTTGTTGTTTTCCAAACAATACCTTCTGTTTTAAACTCAATAGCAAAACGGTCGCCATGTAGGCCATTTGCATGAACATACCAGATATGCCTAGGTATATCTTCTGCTTTCATTCCACAATCAGATGGAAGAGTAACATTTCTCTTCTTTTTCACCTGATTGATATTCTGCTCAGATTGTGTGATAAGTCTGAGATTTTCTTTGCGATTATCTGAACCATTTCTATTAATATGGTCAATACTCTGTGTTTGTCCCTTTCCTTGAAAGGCATCTCGATTCATCACAAGATTATGTAAATACAATGATTTTCTCTTATTGTCATGTACGAATGATGTGGCAATATAATTGTTTGATATTATATGCCAAGAATATTTTGATACTTTATCAAAGTCTTCTTTATCAACGATAAAAGACTTTTCCTGCCCCTTGCAATCAAGAAATGCGCGAATGTACAACTTACCATTATATGCCACTTCTTGATATATTATTTCTCCTGCAGGCCTTCCTCCAAATCCTAATAAACCCATATGTACGAAGTATTATACTTCATATATATTAGTTTATTCCTATAAATTTTACTCAAATTCTATAAAACAGAAAAATACAATATATAAACTCGGAGTACCCTGGGTGGATACTCGTGTTAATTCGAATAGGCAAGGCCGCCCATGCCGCTCATGACGCGAAGCACATTATAATTGGTGGCGAACACGTAGACGCTGGACGTGGTAGTGGTGCCCACGGCGTTGTTGGACACCGTCAGCAGCAGAGTGGTGTTGTCAATGCGGGACAAGTTGCAAGTGCCGCTGGGCTGGTGCTGCTCGGGCTGCAGGGCAAAGGAATACACGTTGATGCCGACGGCGGGCACGTTGGTGTGGTGCTGGTAGGGCTGCACCTCGTTGAAATAGCGGCCATCGCGCATTTGAAACCTGTCGTGGCCGTTGAGCTGCAGCAGGGCGACCACCACGGGGTTCTTGCCGGCCATGCCCTCCACGCGGGTGACGGAGTAGCCAGACTCCAGCACGGAGCGGTCCCACCAGTCCGTGAAGTTGAAAGGCTGCTGGCCCTTCCAGGGGTTGACGTCCGCGTCATTGCAAGACACGAAGGAGTCACGCTGCACAACCCACACAAGCTCCTTGCAAGGGTGGTTAAAGTTCAGCTTCAGCTTGTTCGCGGCGGAGCTGATGGACTCGGCACCCGTGAACTGCAGCACCTCAATCAGGTACTCGTGGCTGACCTGGGCGAACTTGCGACGCTCGTCCGTGTCCAGGTAGATGTAGTCCACGTACAGGGACGCGGCCTGCAGATTCGCGGATGCCACGCGGTCGCGGATGGTGTGCACGTTCGTCGGGATCTGGGGTGTTGTCTCCCAGCACAGATTACGCAGGTCGTTGAACTCCAGGTTGATACGGACCTCGTGGTACTGCAGGGCAATCAGAGGCAGGGCCAGACCAGGGTTGCGGCAGAACCAGAACTGGAGGGGAATGAACAGGGTGTACGCGGGGGCACAGTTGTTCAGGTCGCTGGACATGTTGGGCTCACCACCGGCACAATCGTCGTCGCAAGGCTCGCCACCCTGCACCAGCAGGTTGGTCAGCACGGGCACATTGCCAACCATCTTGGCATACCCGGCCTGCTTGCCCGCCTCCTGGGACAGCTCATTCCAGATGTGCATCCAGTTGCCATAGTGCTTGTCAATACGCTGACCACCAATCTCAATCTCCACGGAGCGGATCAGATTGTGACCCACCCAGTTGAGCCAGCGGAACTGGGCACCAGAACCGTCAGTGCTCTGCAGTGTCACCTGGGGCAGTGTGGCCTGCAAGTACATGCGGTGGATTAAATCACCATTACGCTGGATGGTGCAGGTCACACGCTTGCCAAAGCCAGGAGAGCCGTTGAAGGGGTTCTCAATGGACTCCATGGCAAAGTTCGTGTGGCGGCGGTACACCACCTTGAAGAAGGTAATCTGGGGATTACCCGTGAGGTAAACATCCTGTGCGCCATAGGCAACAAGTTGCATCAAACCACCACCCGTCATTTGTTTATACCCCTTCGGTAGAAATAAATTCCGCCAAATCAGGAAAAATTTCGAATATTCTGCCGGGAGCTTCAACCCTTTTAGGCTGTACTATGCAACGTCTGCCGGGGACATTGTTTTTTCATAGGCTTTCCGCTGCTGTGTGAAGCGCTTCACCTAAACAAACTTTCTAATCAATCAAAAGGGATAATGTCATCGAGTGACGCATTTTTTAAAATACGCCCCACAAAGAGGAGCAACCCTGAAGCGCGGACAACCCTTGACAGGCTTCATAATGTACATCTCCAAGGGATTATTGAAAAAGAGGGGGCGGTTTCTAACATGAAGGGACGCCTTGAAAAAGTAAAGGGGGGCATTGAAAGTGAATTGGATGATATTCTCCTTGAAAAACTTTTTCAGGAAAAAAGGGATTTGGAAGCGCAGATTGGAAAACAAGAGGGAAGTTCCGAAATACTCGATTATTTCCTCGAGGCAGGGGAGATTTTATATAATTATTACGACATACAAGAAAAGATTCAGAGGGGTGTTGATACGTCTGCAAAACGTGTGGGGGCAAAGGCGAAACCTGGGTCGGTACTTGCTGCCCTGGAAACGGCGGCGGCAACTGATACGACCATGGTGTTCAATCAGAGCCAGGGAGAGATTATGCGACGCGACAAATTACTGGAACAATATCTTCAGAAGATTCATCCAGAACATGTTAGAGGCGTAACGTCCGTTGAAAATGACACGTATGGGGAATGCCCAGAGTGCAACTCGGAAATGATTTTCAGCGCCAATGAGGCCATTTTTACCTGCGCCGAGTGTGGCCACCAACAGTTTGTCCTGATTGATTCAGACAAGCCGAGTTATAAGGACCCCCCACGAGAGGTCAGTTACTACGCATACAAGCGTATTAACCATTTCAATGAATGGCTGGCGCAATTCCAGGCCAAGGAGAGCACTGAGATTCCCGCAGAAGTGTATGATGCCATTTGTGCAGAGTTGAAAAAGGAGCGAATCCTTGACTACCGAACATTGGCTAGGCAAAAAGTGCGCGAGATTCTTAAAAAGTTGAAATATAATAAATATTATGAACATGTCCCCCATATTATTAATCGTCTCAATGGGCAACATGCCCCCGTAATGAGTCGAGAGGTAGAAGAGAAACTTCGCTATATGTTCAAGGAAATTCAGCCTTCTTTCCAGAAAAACTGTCCAAAAGATCGCAGCAATTTCCTTTCGTATTCCTATGTCTTATATAAATTCTGTGAACTTCTCGACCTTGACGAATATCTCTCATCATTTCCTCTTCTCAAGAATCGCGACAAGCTCTACGTACAAGATAAGATATGGGAACTGATATGCCGTGATTTGGCTTGGCAATTTATCCGCAGTGTTTGAGTTTTCCGCGTAATGATATTAACGAATAAGGAGGTCATTCAAGAAAAGAATAAGGTGTATTATGAAGCCAATAAGGAAGCATCGAGCACCTATGGAAAAGAATATCGTGAAAAGAATAAGACAAAACTATCAGAATCACATACCTGTGATTGTGGCGGTAAATATACTTTTACTCATCGTCAGATTCATAACGCCTCCAAGCGCCACACAAAGTTTCTTGCGGCGGCTGCGCCTACCGGTCCAGTCGATGATGTTTAAAAAGCCCTGGCCCCCCTGCAACAGTATAACCTCGCAGATTCTGAATGAGAAAATTCTCCATTTTTTCAAAGAGATTATCATTTTTTCCGTCAGGTCCCACGCCTGGCCGTCCGTGCAGCACAGGAAACACCTTCTCCTTCAAGAAGGCTACTGTGGTTATAAAGACGTGATTTGACCACCAACTATGGTCAGAAGAACATTTGTACCATTTATGTTTATAGTTGATGATTTCAAAGACGCCAGGAAATTTCTTTTCTGGCTCCTTGAAATAATAGAGGGATTCAACCTTGTGTGGAAATGCCTGGTCCATAGGATGGTCCTCTAGTTTTTCATCAGGCACCTGAATCCAGGTTCGAGAGCCAATAGGTGTGCCTGGATTGGCCCTGTCTCGGAGACGAACTAAGTCGACACCCTTTTCTGTCATAAGACGCATGCATTCCCGTAGAATACCCGATGTTCGTGTCTGATTATTCACAAGTTCAAAATCACACTCTGCAAACATGAAGTATTTTGTCTTAGAATGTTCAATCAAACTCATAAATGCTTTCAATATTCCCACATTTTCGGGTGTGCCAATAATATCTCGGATGCCATAGGACCTGGCAACTTTGTCCAACTCCGCCGTCCTCTCCTGAAAATAAATCACGGGGTGTACCAACTTTAAAAGACCATTCTTCTTATATGATTCCAGAGTATTTGCCAAAGTCTTGGGTGATTTCCAGGCCAAAATTCCAAGTGTGATTTGTTTCAGAGTTGATTTTGGTGCGCGCCTGGTACGCCTCTTGGCAACCATCTACTTATACTAGATGTTAGTACTTTATGGTCCATCAAAATACAAGAAGAAGGACGCACAGTTTTATAATCTAAAAGCGACCGATATTATCGAAGCTTATATTGATGTAAGTGGTACGGTATTCCCTTTGCAGGAAAATCGTTTCGCAGTAGAGCATTATGATACATGTATCAATGTATATCACACTTTTTCTTATTTTGACAAAAGTGGCAAAAAAATGGTTGGCCGGTGGACGGGTGATTTTCCCCTTAATGCTCTTCGGCAGATAAAGGGGCTTTTTCGTTATGTAATGGATAATTTCGAAGATAATGATAGAGTTCCAGGAACAGCAATCTTTAGGGTATTCTTTACCGAAAAGGCAGCTGCAGAGTTAAGAGCATTTAGCTAAGCCACTACGTTTATGCCACTACGTTTATAGGCGTGCCCCAGGAAAGCCAACTAAGTTTGCACCAATACCGAAGCCGGCACCCTGGCGCGCCGTCGCACCAATGCTAGGAGACACTACATCCAGAATAGCAAACACAGCAGCGGCAACTACACCCAGTGTCACAATCTCGTCCATGGGCAGGCGGTGACGAGGGACGAAAATGGCCGCAACGGCCACAAAAAGACCCTCTACAAGGTACTTTATTACGCGATTGACAATCTCAGAGGTAGGGTCCATGTTTCTATATTTCGGCCACATATTTTTCTGCGGGCGTGCGTCTATTCCGTCTAAAGGCAAATGTACATGCTAAAACAGAATGTCAAAGTCAGAAGCACGTGAGGATTTTCTCGAGGAGGATGTTGAAATACCGGGACAGAAGTTTTGTCTTCTGAGTTTCCTAAGTCCGGAAAAGGTTCTGAAGGACAAGAATGTATTTTTCTTTCAGTCTTTCTTAAAAGACTATGAGTTCCAATGCCGGACAAAGAGCCTTGAGGTTTTTTTAATCAAGACTATCAATGAGTTCAATGCTAAGATGGATACGGAGGCAGATTCCCTCTTGGCAAAGGATTTGAGCGGGTCATCTGATATTTGCCGTAGTTCCAAACTTCGGGTGGAGACTGTGATGGACACATTTCACGCGTTTGTGAAAACGTCCCAGGCGGAGCTGAAGGAGAGTACTCTCAAGGAGTCCTATGATGATTTCATGTTCAAGAATAGCGTTGCACTTGAGAATGATTTTTACGCAAAGAATGAGTTCAAGACGACTGTTCGGGGGTTGAAGATTCGCGGTGTCTATGGTTCTCAAGCAGAGGCTGTTGCACGCTCTAAGAAACTGCAGAGACAGGATACGGTGCACAATATTTTCGTGGGCGAAGTTGGCAAGTGGTTGCCCTGGGACCCTGAGCCAAACGATGTGGCCGAGCAGGAGTATGCCGAGGAGCAGCTGAACACGCTGATGAAGAAGTATAAGGAAAATGAGGACAGTCGCGAGATGTTTCATAGGGATAATCGCGAGCGTGGAAAGCCGCGTGGCCGTGATGCGATTTCCAGTATTGAGACAACAGAAGCAGGGCCTGCCGCAGGCGCAGCAGAGGTTGGTGATATGTTTAGTAGGGATGGGCCTGCCGATTTGGCCATGGCGCGAAAGCTGGAGCGTAGCGTAGCCGTGACAGCCGCGACAGCCGAGGAGTTGTGGGATACAACAATGGGCGCCAAGTAAGTACCTAACCGTCAAATGTAACATTATTAGTCGACTTTTTACGAAAGAGTCAACTAATTATGTAAATGCGGGACCTTTTTAGGAAGGCCCTGTAGGGAAATAGTCATTGGTCTCCTTTGGGTAACTCTGAATGCATTTATTTTCCTGGCAAAAATATCCCTCTTCGCAGTTTACACCCTTGCAGTCACCCTTGCGAGTATCCACGCCTGTCATGGCCTGGAAACCTTCGGGAAATGAACGCGCAAATGTGCGCCGTACCCAAGGTAAGACAGCAACAGCTACCACCAGCACTACAAATAATCCAAGTAAGCTATAACCGTGTTTCTTCATTCTATTAGAAGGTCAATAATATTCTCTTACCATATTGCGCAACAAAACCCTCAAGGAAGTACCGGAAGAGGATTCCTGTCATATAACTGCGGTGTATCGGGTCCTCTACAGAACCCATTTGCACATTTATCAGGAAAGTCGCAAGGAGGTAGGTCCACGCCGCATCGCTGTGGCCCGCCGTATAGTTGAAATCCCTCCCTCATTAAAAAAGGATTAATACGGTAGTAACGGTCTGCAAGAAGTAAACCGACCGCTATGACACCAAGCCATAGCGCGCTATATAAGTGATTCATCATCTTACTTTGTTGTGCTAAAATAAGTCCACCTACTGGGGTGGAATTATCTAGCCTAGAACACAAGCAATCAGAAGTTCTTTCTCACGGTAATAGCTGGCCCCTTTAATCTCTTTGCAGCATTTGGATCATATGCATTCGAGTCCTCTTCCTCTTTATCGCGGTAATAGTTTGCCGAATGCTGCCAGAACTCGGGCGCACCAATACGAAAATCCCCGTGCATGTCGGCCTTATACCAGAAAATACAGTCCTCTAATTTCGCCGACTGACTCGTATTATCAATCACTAGGCACTCGTAATTCTGTGTACATTGGTCCATAATCTGGCAGAAGAATTCCAGGGAGGGGAAGGCAGAAGCATAATTCTCGTAAATACGCTTCCTGTTATTTGCATATGGCTCTCGCAGAATAAATACAAAATCCACGTTTGTCCGGAGTGCAGGTTGAATACCCAATGGATATTGCATAGTAATGATAAAGAACACCTTCAGCCAACGCCCGTTCATAAACAAGTAGCGAATATTTTTGTCATGTGTCCAGCTGTCATCGTACATACAGTCATCTAGAATCATAAAAGAACGGGGGTCCAAGCGAGATTTTGCAGACCCACCGCCGGCCAACTCTTTTTGTATCCGAGCCATAATCATTTTCTGCCGTTTCACAAAGTTGGCCAAAACAATCGGCGAGTATTCTCCATGAATAAAAAGAGGAGGAATCATCTTTCCGTAAAAAGAGTTAGACTCTTCAGTTCCACTAATAACTGTTCCTAAAGGCATTTCCTGATGGTGAAAAAGCAAGTCTCGCACAAGAGTGGATTTGCCCGTGCGTCTGCGACCTATGAAAATCACAACGGCATCCTGGGGAATCTTCTTCATATCAAACTTCTTCAATGATACATTCACTGCTGCTGCCATAGTATTTCTGACTACAGTGTTCTGTCAAAATATTCACTGCGTTTTAGACTTACCACAACATTTAGTCTGGATTGTAAGAATGGAATCAATACTCGGAGGTGTACCTCTTCCAAAACCCCATTTCCGGATTGCCCCCCTTTCTTCCAGGCTCTCTTCTGTCACCGGATTTAGAGACTTGCAGACATACTTTCCAACACTTGATACGATTTCTTCTGGAAAAAATCCAAATAGCGAGCTCTGGTTTGATTCCAAATACCGTATTTCTGGCCTCGATATTTCTGGAATATCAGGACCCTGCGTGGTACATCTTTCCGAAAATGTAGATTGTTCTGGTGAAATGCCCATTGCGGAAACGTCACCTGCCTTCTTAAAAGTTACTCATCTCCTGGACCCTATTCGATGGATGAAGGGGCTCTATAGCTTCCCTTTAACAAATAAACTTCCTGGTAATGAAAAAACATGGGGAAATGCATATAATAAATTGCAGGACCCTATGAATCAGGCCTATGTAGAAACGATTGCCTCTTATGCCCTTGGCCGCCTAAGAGAAGGCGGAATATCTCCACATTTCAACAAGTTTTACGGAGCATTCTGCGCAAAAGCCGACACGTATCGTTACAGTATGACAGAGGAGTTTCAGAGCTTCAGAAACTCTCGTTGGTTCTGGAAGGGGAAGCACAGTTCGCTCTACAAACTCTCCGTGACGTTTGCAAAGAATCCTTCTACACCTGTTCCAGCCAAGACAGTAGAGGAATTACTTCTCGAACCAGATGAATTATTATCCGATTCAGATGAGAGTGATGGGTCTAATTCTGTTGAAGAAGTGGAAGTTGGTGAAATAGAAGAGGGCAACACTTCTGTACATTCTGGTGGAATTTCCGAGATTGATTTTGCAGGAGAAGAGTCCAGCGAATCCAATTCCGAGAGCATCTCTACATGCTCTAGTGATATTGGTGACACATACAATATTTACGCAGAGATGTCTGATTTCCCTGTAATGATTCTGGCGCTTGAAAGAAACTCTGGAACAATGGATTCCCTTCTAGATGATTATTCTGCAGTGGGCGCTTCCCCTGGAACGGACTTATGGGAGGCAAAATGGTCCGCTTGGCTCTTTCAAGTTGTAGCGGCTTTATGCGCGGCGCAGAAATTTATTGGATTCACGCACAATGACCTACACACTAATAATATTGTTTGGACAGAAACGGCAGAAGAATATATGTACTATGTTCGCGACGGAGGGGAAGTGTTTCGCGTCCCCACATATGGAAAACTTTTTCGCATTATAGATTTCGGCCGCGCCATTTATACGCTAAATGGCCAGCTCTTTTACAGTGATGATTTCAAGGTAGGAAATGATGCAGAGGGCCAGTACGCATTCAAGCCCCTTGTTGCACGCCCTGTAAATGAAGTGGGGCCCAATCCGTCCTTTGATTTATGCCGCTTGGCTGTAAGTCTTTTTGATGCCCTCTTTCCTAAACCGCCGCCTCTGAAAGAAAAAGGTGCAATAATGAGTTCAGAAGAAGGACTCGAAATGAAGGAGACTGCCAGCGACCTCTATAATATTTTATGGACGTGGATGCTGGACGATGAGGAGAAGAATGTTCTTGTAGAGCCGAGTGGCGAAGAGCGTTTTCCCGATTTCGACCTCTATAGCCATATTGCAGAGAGCGTCCATGGAGCCGTTCCCTCTAAACAATTCACGCATCCAGTCTTTGACCGATTTCAAGTAAATCCGTCAGAGGTTGGAGATGCCGTGCGCAAATGGAAACTCTTTTGCTAGTGGCAACTAATCCCGCTTAAATCTATCCTCTTTCAAATGAAATAGAATGCTTCTGCATGACCCACATATGATTCCAGAACCAATCTTAGTTGTTTCTGGACTTTTATATCTTGTTCCTGCCTACTATGCTTTTCTGCAGAAGAGGGCATATAGTCTCGCCACACTTTCCTTCTTAACATTTACTACTGTCTGATTTCATGGAACTCGTTCAGAAATACTCTTTGCCCTCGATTGCGTGGCGATTCTTAATTTCCTAGCCCACAATTTCTACTTGTCGCTGGCATCAAGTAGAGCAGCAACTCTCATGTTTATTGCATCTGTGGTATATAGTACATCTTCCTATTTCATAGGGCAAAGGTATACTATATTGTCATTTCATCCGGATTGGAATACTCAGATGTTTTATCATTCACTCATGCACATATCGACCGCCTATTCCTCTTACGCCCTACTTTTTGCGGCCCCCTCTAAAAGTTCGGAACCCCCACTTTTACTTCCATGTCATCTTGTACCGCGGGCTGTAGAGCAGAAAGAGGTAGAGAGAATGGAATAGAGGCCATGACTGCCTGAATTAAACTTGTGGAAGATTCTGGCAGGACCTGCAGAATACAGAGGAGCATAATGGCGCCAATAATGAAATCGCGAGCCACACTCTTAACAGAGGGATTCTTTTCTTCTAAATAAATGGTACTCACTGCACCAAGCATGGCTATAACAATTCCTCCAAGAACCATTCCAGGTACTAGAGGAGTTGACATTCTGGCCGCTACGAAGGAAAAAAAGTTTCCATTCTAGCGCGTGCCACAGCCGCACTTATAACTCTTCAAAATCCATTGGCAAAATATCAACCGCCTGCTCCAAATCCTCAAACGACCCAATATCTTCCGGGGGTCCCTCTAAAATCTTTACTTCTTCAATAACATCTTCATTGAAAAGAGGAGTTCGAACAATTTCTGTCTTTTGTTCCAAGGTGTCATTCCCAGAAAAAGAAATAGGAGTAGAAGATTTCCCTTCCTCGGCGTCTTCCTCGGCGTCTTCCTCGGCGTCTTCCTCGGCGTCTTCCTCAGCGCCTTCTTCGGCGTCTACCTTGTCTTTCTTCTCCTCTTTCTTCTCCTCTTTTTTGTCGTGTTTTTCCTCTTTTTTCTCCTCCTTCTCTTTCTTTTCTTCCTCCCCTGCTTCTTCTTTGCCCTTCTCTTTTTCCACCTCTTCTTCCTCCTCCCCATCATCCTTCAAGTATTCGCGCAAAATGTTTTTTACAGGAAGCATGCTTCGTATTCCCTGTAAAACACCATCATTCAATAAATTCTCAATGAGCCTCTGATTCTTCTGCCGCTCAATGGATGCAACATTTGCCGAGAAGAGGTACGTATTGCTCCATAAAAGGCGAGAACACTCTCGCAAAGTTCTATGAATAAAATGGTCAATCTTGGGAATCGTTATTTGCAATTTCTTCTGCTTTGTTGTAAGACGAATGGCAGACAACACCTTTGTGTGCGCAATAAAGACGGCTGTCATAAGCTCCTCTAAATAATCACACTGCGACTTTTGAGAAATCGCCGCCGTCTCACGTTGCACTTTATCCGTGTTCCAATCTGAAATGTCCTCTAAAAGCGTCTGAAACATAAGAAGCACGCGCTTTGAATCCGCCTCTTTTTCTTTTGCTTCTTCCAGCAAATCCAGAAAAAACTGTTGAATGGGAGGGACCAGGTACTGGCACAACTGCTTCGTATATTCAGATTTTGCCTCTGCATATACACTTACTCCATCTCCACCAAGGTCCATACTAGTTATTTTAGGGAGTTACATATTCAGTTTCAAACGCGGATGAGAAAGTTAGATAGTTGAATCCAAGGACTCGAGCCGGCCCCAATAGCGCGAATACATTCTTGCAGTTCGACAGATTCTATTCCATAATGTTCAATAAGCACATCCAGGATAATATAGGGGTCTGCACCCTGTATCCGCAGCTTGCAAATATCCGCCCATGCCGGAATACTATATTCAACATCCCTCGTAGGTAATACACCAAGATGTTTTGCCATTGTAATATTTCGCGATTTACGATAGGATTTCTCAGAACGTATTGTAATAATACTGCATCTGGAAAGAATAGGGGGGGACAATTTCCAAATCTCTCGCACTTCCAAGCAACATGTTACATTGGTCGCCGCAGTTTCCAGAATTCGTCGCAAAAATGCCTGTGCCTCTTGTGTAAGGTCGTCTGCGCCTTCAATCCAGACAAAAAGACGGTCTTTTGACCTCACTTGCTGGTGAAGTACTTCGCGACCCTCCCGCAGTGACCTATCTATACGCGCATTCCAGCGAAAAAGTTTCGCTCGAGCCGTCGTTGCTTCTTCACGTATCCAACGTGATTTGCCTATACCTGCTTCTCCATTAATAAGTAATGCACCCTTGTACCTCTGCGCCATCCTATAGCCTTCTGCGTGACCTGCGTTTAAGCGTTCTGCCGCGCCTGCGTGTGCGTGTGCGCTTGCGACCACCTTGTAATCTTCTTGCAAGGGCCTCATTACTATCAATCTGGGTTTGTTCCTCTCCTAAACTTCTTGCAAAAATCGCATTACTATCAATCTGGGTTTGTTCCTCTCGTAAACGTTGTAATTCTGCTAAACTTGCCTTTTCTTCAGCAGCCTTGCGCGCTGCAGTTGCGGCGGCGCCGCGGGCGGCCTCTAGTCTTTGCGCAAAACTCATTTTTTTTAGGTTTAAATGAGGTAAAGCGGCGTGAGGTAAAGCGGCGGGTCTTTTTAGAGGATGAAAGGGTGAAACAAGCGGAGTGGGCAGTTTCTTTAAAGGAGGTAAAGCTGCTGGTACTCTTAGAGGATGAAGGGGGCCTGGAAGAGGCTTTTCCGCATTTACAGCGGATTTTGCTAATGCTGCTATTTGCTCTTCTTCAGAAGGGCCTGGATGCACCCCTGCTACATTTAGAGCGGATTCCGCCAATGCTGCTGCTAATTGCTCTTCTTCAGAAGGGCCTGGATGCGCCTCTGCTACATTTAGAGCTCGTCGATTGGCAATTAACATTAAACAATCTTCAAAGGGAATAATATATTTTGGTGTAACTTCTGGTGGAGTAGGCATAGCACATACTCCTTCGAAATGTCCTCCGTTATTATACAACATATAGCAGGGAATATGAGGCATATTTTGAAGAAAATTTCCATTAATATTAATCCAAGCACGAGAAAGAAGTTCATATATAACAACTTGCACACTTAAAAATCTACATAGATTTGTCACATCATTATCTATTAAATATGTTCCAGGTCTGAGAACTCTTAGTTCTATATTATGATCTGTATTAAGGTTTTGCCTGTCTTCTGTTGCTTGCTTTGCAAGAAACTGTGGTGTATTTGGATATACGCAAGTTCTAAACTTCCTGGCAACAATATTTTTATCTTCTTTTGAAAGCCCTCTAAAGTAATTACAGCCGATTGTTAAAAAGGAGTGTATCAAACAATCAGAGTTATTTGCACTTGAATTTATTGTAGCGTATTTATTATATAGGGGATTACCCGTAATCGTTCCAATAGTACTAATTTGTGCTGTCCTTCCCTTTTTAAATCTTCCTGTAAAAGTATCATATATCAATCTATCTATTGCATCGAATGACGCCAAAGCTCCCACATTTTCTGGAGTAACCGTGTCAAAAATGCTGAACTGTTCTTCAGATGGCATGGGATTGTCACCAAGATCCCTACTGTATTCCCTCCAGTTTTCTTGAAGTATCCCTATCATTTCTGCTCGAGTAACAGCACCTTTTGCAAACTGCCCACTATATGCACCAAAAAACTCTTCCCAGGTTCTAATTGCAGAGTTGCGTCGTAGTTCTGCCTTAACTTCTGCGCAACCAACTTTTCTTAAGGCAAGCGCCTTGCGCTCAGCCGCAGCAGCCGCGATTTGTGCATTTGTATTTTGTGCAAATTTAAGTTTCCTTCTAAACATTTCCTCTAATAGTCTATTTGAAATTATATCAAATTTCTATTGACTACATTGATGCCAGCATTTCCTGCAGAAGCCTCTCGTCATGTTGCGCATTATGCGCCAGATTCTGTGAAGCCATTAAAGGGTTCGATTTTACTGATGCAAGAACTTCGATACTATTCCTTTGTACACTTACGTCTAACTTTAGAGGTACACGGGGACGCACTTGGCCAATATCCGCCACACCCGTCGTCAAACCCACTACGCGATTCACGGCATTGCTGCGGTCATTTGTAATATCAGCATCTAGTTTCTTAGTTGTTTGGTGAATATCACCGTCGAAAATGGCCAATGACCCCCCATTACCATGCATGGGGTCACGCCCCTGCGCAATCTGCTGCTTGTTCGGGTTGAGGCGCATATTGTAGGCCGCATCGTGACTGGTAAAATCCTTGTTGACCGAGTTGGGCGTACCAAAGTAGTCGGATTTGGCAGAAATCTGCGACTTTTGCGTGGGCCTTGCAATATCCTCTGGGTCGTACACTTTAATACGGGTGGCACCATCTGCCGCTGGGGCGGCCTGGCCCATCCAGTTCCAGTTAATCGTCCCCTCACGAATTGTCGTGCGCGCAATATCATTCGGGTCCCATACAGTAACAGCAGGCGCACCCTGTGCGTAGCCAACAGGCGTGCCCGTCTGCCGAACATTCCCCACAATCTCCTGGCGACGCGTGGGCCGGTTTTCATCGTTAAAATGTACAGTCATCGCACCCTCTCCACCGGCAGGAGCTACGTTCAAGCCAATAACGCGCTCACCAGTCGCATTACGCTCATTAGGGCGCACCTCATACCCTGCGCGACCATAGTCAGCCTCAGGTGCATCCGTATTATCAGTTGTGTACGTTGTCATATCCGCATTACGGAATCCAGCACCACCATATTGTTGCGCCATGGGTGTGCGGAATGAACCAGTTACGTAGGATTCGCCGAATTCGACCGCTCCCGCAGGACCAATATTTTCCGAACTTGTCTCGGGGCGCGCCGTGAATTTCATGACCTGTGTGGGGCGCTGGGCCTCTTTAATCAGGTCTCCCGTTGTTACAAAGAAGCGCTTGCCAGAATCATCAATATAGAAACGGTCAGGCCTGTATTTCCGCACCTCTCCTGCATCCTGTGCAGCCCCGCCAATAAAATGCTGACCAGGTACGACGGGTTGATTATAAGTGAGCTTGGGATTATCGGATGTACGCAGGTCATCCGTGCGGCGTTGATTATCCATCATGTATTGATTCACCTCAAACTGCTGGAATCCGCCCTTGCCCGTCGTAGCAAATCCCTCATTCACGCCAGGACCCACGTGAACCGGCTCAAAAGGCCTCTCGCCCGCCCTGTTGCGCGGGTCATTCATACGACTTTGCACAAAATCCGTATTGTCTTCCATGCCAAAGGGATTGCCATAGGGCGCCCGTGCCGTGTCAAACATTGTCTCAACTTCCCTCTTTGCAATCTGCGTCACACCAGAACCCGTAAATGAGTCGAGAATACCCGAGTTAGTTTGGGGGCCAACATTCTGTTTTACACGGCCTCCAAAAAAAGGCACCATATTATTGTGATTAAACTCGGAAGAAGGCATTGCCTCACCTGTTAGTTCACTCCTGACGACTCCATTATTACCATAATCAGGCGTGGTTTCAATACAAGTGGGATTCATTGCAACATCTGGTGTTGCAGTATCAATAGGTTCAGGTCTTGGATTAAGGTCCGGGTCCATATTAACTCGCCTCTCGGCAGGGGTAGAATAATTCATAAGTGTACCTCTTACTCCGGGAATAGGCTCGCTAGGAAAGGCGGTATTCCCCATCAAGGAGTCGAATCTATGGTCCAGTTCTTGTGCCCCCGATTTTGGCGAGTTTCCTCGCTCCGTATTTGTAAGGGCGTCCAAAGTAGGACCACGTTGCGCATTTGATTGGAAAGATTCGTGTTCTTCTTTTCCCGAAAGGCGTGTCACAATATAGCCTAATCCTATTGCTGCAAATAGAGCGGCTGCCTCCATACTACATTAGCGTATGAAAGGGATGTTAGGGAAAATATCGTATTGTGCCAAAATACGTTCACCCCTAAAAGGGGCAAACGTATACAGCTTACAACACAACTGTAGGTAAGTAAACACAGGCAAAGCGTAGTGTGTCCCCGCTCCCGCTGCCCCCGCTCCCGCTGCCCCCGCTCCCGCTGCCCCCCTATGAAAAGTCAGTACCCTTGTGCGTCTTGCAGCGCTCTTTATCGAGCATCTTAGAGGGAATGAAAAAGTCAAATGGTGTCTCATAAGTCAGCTGTGGTTGGTGGGGAAGGGGGTCAAACCGATTCCAACCCGTCGCCCGTAATGTGCAAGGAGGATTCACTAGGCGCTGAAATAAATGAGGCATACTCTCATCAGGTGCAGACTCCAGGGGCGTATTGTTCATCACATTTGTATCAGCATTATAGAGCCTGTCATCGACACGAATGCGAGAGCCAAAACGATTAATGCCTTTTAAATCAGACTCTACATCTGTCTTCCACTTTCCAACTGGCCAGCTCGCCCCTGACATTTGTATACGTGTTGTTGCATCTACAGGGAAACTCACAGGACAGTTTGCATCCGGGGGGTTCACATAGTAGCGCAGGGCATATGATGTGATACGCATATCATCTTCTTGGTGGAAATCATCGAACTTACCCCGAGTTAATGCTTGTTGTTTGACTGAGAGCGCCATCTAACTAACGGCTCTTCTTAATATTTCTCAGGCTTGGAACAAGACTCTTTTACAAGTGGGAGGGGGGCAAACACAGAAGGATATGCCCACTGTTGGTACTCTTTCAGAGGCACCTGAGTTGTCTCGATTTTGAGCGTAAGTTTGGGATTATTCCTCACAATAGAGTCACCAATGGGAGGCAGGTGATGCCTGTAAATGGCATCCGAGTTGGGGCGTGTAATACCGAGCAAGTCGGACTCGAGGTCGACCATATTACCCGAAATCCGACTCACTTCATTGCCTCCCACCAGCCCCAGAATGTGCCGGCGCTCCTTTACATGTTGCACTGCCGATTTGAATTCTTCATATGCTTGCGGATTCTCTATCCTGTCCTTTCTCGTTGCATCAATATTTGGAGCAGCGGGGAAAGCTTCAGTTATAGATGCCATTCTCATGGTATCTTAGCAATTAACGTCGCGGATATAGGAACGACTGGGAAGACCCCCACGAATCCATCCGGGCGATGCCATCTCAGTTATAAGATGCTCAGGTTTCTGAATATTATTCTTTACAGAAGGAATCTGCGGCTCGAATACACCCTCGAACTGTTGCTCCGTAACCGTGCCAGCCTCCTTGCCCATCCGTACTTGTTCGGAATGTAGGAGAAGAGTCTCAACTTCAGTATTGCCGCGCCCACCACCCATATAGGGCACACTCAGGAATGGACGGGCCTGCGCACGAACATTGCAACGATTATTATTAAACTCGGGCTGATTCTTTAGCACGGACTCGGAATCAATATCGTGATTATTGGAACCGAAACCCTCGCGAGCATAGATAAGAAGTTCTTGTGCAGCAATAGGGTTTACTTGCCGGGCATCCGGAACTAGATTACGTGTTGTATAAGCACCAGGACCCACGGATTGCGTATAATACTGGCGTATTCCACAGGCATCATCCTTTGTGTGAGTAAGGCGGTTGAGTTGCATCCTCTTCTGAATGGTGGATGGAGAATATATCCTGACACAGTAGAATGGCCACAACGCGTAGTAACTCCCTGGCAAAAAAGTTTTGTCGTTGCATAAAAAAAGTCCGGAAGACTGTGCGGCTGCGTGAAGGAAGTGGCAACAAGGCCAGGGAATCTGCTGCTATTGCCATATGTACGAAGAGTGTTCTCCAGACTCGGGGGAAGACTCTGCGTAAAATATCCTGTAAAAAAGGAGCAAAACTGTTGACACAGGCACTTTAGTGCGGGCCTTTTAGTTATTCATCCAAGGCAATGCACCCCCATCTGTCCCGGGAAGGCACGCCTCCCTACCACCTTCCTTACAGGTCTTCCCAGGAATCTTGTATAACCACTTTTGGTACGAATCCACATCATTAGGAATACTTGTGCTCGGCATAGAAACAAATTGCCTCTGTCCCTGCGTCTTACCAAAGACGTCAGTAGGGTCACTGTAGAACTCCGTGCGGAAAAAGTCATCTAAGGTGACTTTTACACTTGGATCAAATACCGTTGCGGCCATTGGTCGTGTCGGATTGTATTTTATTTCATCTATCAACACATTCATAAAGGGGTTTTTTGCAGAAGGAAGAGTCAGGGTCGCCGGTGCCGCGCCCCCAATCACATCATACACTTCTACCGCATTCAAATCCTCCAATGTATCAGCATAATGTGTCTTACAAGCCGGAACAGATGCTGCCGAACTACTCGTTGCATCTGCAAAACCCTCCATTTGATTCTGTAGCTCTCGTAGAGCCATAAAGTGAGGCAACGCCATAATTGTTGCAACAGCTGTGAAAAAAGGCACGGCAAACTTTGTTTGCACAGCAACTGTGCTCACGACTGCTGCAGATAGACCCAACGTATAAATAAGAACTATACTATTCACATACTCACTCGCACATGGTCCATTCTTCCTTGTCCGCACAGTGAATCCTGTTGACAATAATACTTTGGGATTCTCCCAGGCATAAGGATC
>Ga0136642_1000033_pt1 | contig 89051 bp, 88 predicted proteins | sample LowCatLa1302831Y_FD_115313 | JGI IMG/M metagenome (GOLD analysis project Ga0136642, IMG submission 115313) | Freshwater microbial communities from Lower Cathedral Lake, Yosemite National Park, California, USA - 13028-31Y | ecosystem: Environmental > Aquatic > Freshwater > Lake ... | reverse complement strand
TGCGTCACACTCTCAAAGATAAGCAATCCACTGAATGTTAGTGTATTATAGATTTTCACCAATCGTTATTCCGGACAGTCGTGAATCGGGGCAACAGAATCTCTCGACGGTGTCGAGAGATTCCCCGCCGTCTGGTAAGCAAGGTAGAACTGTCGGAATTTATTCAGGTTCGGATAGGAGAAACCGCGCCCGAAACGGCGAGAGAGATCTGTCGCCAGCCGAAGCAGTAGTTCCTCGCCGTAGCCGGCCCGCTTTTCGCCTCCCTGTTCAAATTCGACAATCTGCCGCCCCAGGTCCCAGTAGGTTGCTGTCATGACGGCGTTGACAGCCCGCGCTGAAGAGTGGCGCGCAACTTCCAGTAATCGGCCTAGGTTGGTGACCAGACCGACGTAATGCCGGTCTGTAACAGCAGGCAAAGGCTTCTCGGATGGTTTGCTCATATAGATTTCGACGCGATAGGACGGTGTTCGACGCACTGTGAGATCAACCGATGAAACAGTAATCCTCGGCTGGCAGAGGTCCGGCGATTGAACCGAAAGACAAACTCGTCGAGGTAAACCTGCAATCGGTCATGATCGAAAGCCCCCTGGTGCGTTCCCAGCAACCAGCGCTTCAGGAGCGCAATCACACGATGGGCCTTAGGCAACAAGTTGTCGCCGGTCGCCGGCGTGTGCCGCGAGATGGTATGCTTGAAGCCGCGACCGGGAAGCCCGGCGTAACTGGACAGCCCGTCCGTAACGACATTGCTTCCGCGCTCGACCATATCCTGCGCCGCATCCAATAAGGAGGCCGCCTTGGCGTCAGGCATCACCTGGAGCCGTGTCCGCCCGATAACGGTCCCGCGAACCTCCACGGCCACGAAAACGAGGGTCTTACCGAGCGCCCCACGACCACGCCGGCCCGGCTTGGCGCCACCAATGAACGTTTCGTCAATCTCTACTTCGCCGGTTAGCTTGGCCCGCCCGGGCAGCACCATTGCCCGGCGCATCCGGTGCAGCCACTCCCATGCAGTATGGTAGCTGCCGAAACCCATGGCGCGTTGGAGCCCGAGTGCGCTCAACCCGTTCTTCTGTTCGCATACTCGCCATGCTGCGTCGAACCACGTTCGCAGCGGATAGCGGGTGCGGTGAAGCAGCGTCCCTTCAGTTGGGCTGCGCTGGGCACCGCAACCAGAACATTCAAAGACGCGGCGCGATAACGTCCATGCCTTGGCCCCGCCACACTTGTGGCATTCAAATCCATTGGCCCAGCGGATTCTCCCGAGATAGGTCACGCATAACTCCTCTGTAGCGAACATCGCATCGAATTCACGCCGATTCCTCGGATAGTCGGCCGCCATAATTGTCTAATATTAGTGCGCCTATTTAACCTGCGTCAACTGCATACCTAGTTAAAATAATCGTTCAGACGAAACGCGCTCGCAAGTGATTGGGCGCAGCTGGCTCTTCTTCCGCCGTCGCCGTTTAATGCGGTAAATAGGAGCGGCACTGTGATGCGGACCTTGCCTTATTTTCCTGTGAGATTAGCCGTTTTATTGGCTCCAATTCTGGTGGTGTTTAAAAGCTGATCTTGAACGTGCGGCGTCCGGAAATAAACGGGGCACTTGCAGCGCTACTCAGGTAGCGAAAAGGTATTGAACTAATTCTCTGGTTTTTCATACCGATTGCATGGCTGATAACACATGGGTCGCGCTTTTACTCTGCATTATCGCCGTGGCGGCTATCATAGCGCTGTGCCTACTGCCCTATTTAATTGCGCGTCGGCGCGGACATGCCTATCGCAACATCATCCTCGTGCTTTGCATCTTCGGTTTCACAGGAATCGCTTGGGTGATTGCCCTGATCTGGGCGCTATATCCGTCAGAGAAATCCCTAATCGACCCCATTCTGGGCAACGCGACTGGCGCCGGCGTTCGGAATGTCGGCGACACCTTTGGTTCAGTGCAGTATGGTCGCGAGCGTGGGTATGCTCAGGAGCAGGCTTCGGCATCTAGGTTCTGCACGAAGTGCGGCAGTGCAGGCGTCGCGGGGCAAAAGTTTTGCTCAGCTTGTGGCGCAGCGTCTCTGTGATCTTCAGTAGAAGGGCGGGAAGGCCGCTAGGCTAAACGGCTCGGTAGCATGAGCGGCTAGTTTTGGCACATACGCTGCTATTATTTTTGGAAAATAACCAAAATGAACATTACTATACAGAACGGGGCCGTAATCGATGCTATGCGCCTGTTTTTCCCCGTCGTGATTTCGCTAAGCTGTAATCTCGATGCCTCATAATTGTAACCTCAGCTCTTTAGACTCAAATCTTAGTCATTGGTACACAATTTCCATTATCAACACATGAAAGAAAGCGCGATTTTTGAGAATTTAAGTCAGATTATTTTAATGTGTCCCAACGTATTTCGTCTCGTTGAAAGCCCTGAATTTCGGATGTGCTTCGAATCGAGTGGATCCTCTTCGGGTGAAACGTTGCCTCAAAATATTCCGGAGAGTTGTCGCGAATTAAGCGTAGCCTAAGTCAGCTTTTTTTGGGTGCTGTTTAGTTCCGCGCCCACGGCGGCACTAACTCAAGGCAAGTTAAGTCGTACTCCCTTTGTCGGTTTCTTTTTTAGCATGGAGCGGCACCCTGGCGAGTGGATCTAGGACGACGAACGATGAGTTTTACTAGTTAACTTAAATCGAATCTAAAAGCATCTTGGATGATGACTTGCAGACCTGAATCCAATCGGCGACTGCTTCCGATGTCTTGGATTAGAGGCTTCTTCAAAGCATGGTCTTGATTATCTTTAAAATATTTTTCTTGATCAGTCCTGAATGTTGGTTCCAATCGGCGCCCATCACAATTTTGCCGCTATCGTATAACGGTTAGTACAACGGGTTTTCATCTCGTTAATCGGAGTTCGATTCTCCGTAGCGGTACCACTTTCTAGCCTGAGCCCTAAGTTTGGGCCATGGCACGATAGACTAGAAATAAACCGAGCAAATTGCCTTGGTTTTTTTGTACCCTTAGCCTCGAAGATTTCAGAGGATTTCTTAGGGTTAGGGCTGAGAAGTTTTAAGGACTGTGTCGAAGAGGCGGTAAGCGCTCTCGCGTTGGGCGTCGGGAAAATCGTGTTCACAGTCCGGGTGTTCGACGTGCAGCCCAGCCGCCGCGCCCTGGAGTGCGTAAGCGGCGCGAGCGCTCTCGACGGCTCGGTCTACGGAGGCCCATTGGAAATTGGCGTCGCGCAGGGGAGCGTTGATCAAGACTGGGCGCGGTGCGAGCGCGCCGAGGATTTCATGGAAATCAAATGGGATATCCTCGAGGTGGTTGGAGTAAGTGAGTAGGCGTAGCATGTAGCGCTCCTGGCACCACCCTTTACCCTCGGTCCAGACGGCAGGTTCACCCCTGTAATAATCAAGATAAGAATCGAAGCCGCAGCTCGAAACGATGACGGTGAGGCGCGGTTCGAAAACGGCGGTATAAAGCGCGTTGTGGCCGCCGAGCGAGTGGCCGATGGCGCCGTAATGGCCAGGCCGCACGTAAGGCAATGTTTCTAAGACATCGAGTGCGCGTGTGTTGTCCCAGACCGCTTTCATTGTGCCGCTCACATAACCGAGGGCTTTGATGTTAGGTGCGTAGCCGGCAAGGTGCGGATAGGCGGGCGCGATCGTCACGTAGCCGCGAGCGGCGAGTTCGCTCGCGTAGGCGCGATGGGGAAGCGGGCCGAGGCCGATGGTGACTCCGGGGCCAACGGTGTTATCGGTCGGATGCAGGCACAGCACTGCGGGCACGCTGCCGGCGGGCGCGGTGAGCGCGGCTTTGGGAATGCACAGTAACGCAGGCACGCGGCTGCCGGGTTCGGCTTGGTAAGTGATGCGGCGAATGACGTAGGTGTCGTGATCGGTTTCGGCTTCGACGCGGACGTCTAGGGCGACGCGCTTTGGCGTTTCTGCCCTAGGAAACACGCCCATGACCGTTTCCATTCCGCGCACGATCTCCGCGCGACGATCCGCCCATTCAGCCACGGTCTTAACGGCTACGATCGCATCAGCGGCGTCGTGGCGCAGAAGGAGATTTTCGCGGGGAAGCCGCTTGGGGTCAGTGGCAAAAACGGCGAGCGGCAAGGCTAACCACGTGAGTAAGGCGTGGCGGGCGAAGTGGGGCATGACGCAGGTTCGCGCACTCAGGTGCGTGATTCAAAGCTTAACCGTGGATCTGGCGCTAGTGTTGCCGATGCCGTTTAGAACGGCTGGCCGTTGGCCTTGGTGCCACAGAGGTTGACGACCAGACCCAGTTCGGCGGCGAGGGCAGCTTTAGCGTAGAGGGCGAGATCGGCGGCTTTAGCGTTATGGGCGTAGGCGACTTGGATGTGGTTTGCCTTGTGGCGGGCCATCATTTGGTCGCGCGAGACGCCGTAGGTGACGGCATGCATGATGGGCCATTGCTCGGTTGTTTCTTTCCAGCGCCGCGCGGTTTCAGTAGCGGGCAAGGTAATGACCTGGGCCCGGCCCAGATCCATTTTAAGTTTACCCTCTTCGACGAAGATACGGCTCCAGACGATTTCACCGGGCTTGGCGATACCGCGCACCGTGCCGCCACCCAGGCGAAAATACATCGGCGGTTGCCGCAAGGAATCGGTGCCGGCGTAGCCGCCGATATGGTGGGCCGGTGGTGCGCTGCCGGAGATAAGAAACACCCAGACGTAGGCGTCGGTCGTGCCACTGGCGTCGTAAGCGCCCCAACGTAAATCATGGAGTGTGTTTTCGACCGGTTGGCCAAGAGCGGTGTGAACGCGTTGCGTAAATAGACCATCGAGACCAGCGCATTCATCCACTTCGTTGAAGTGCGTGAGCGGTTGGCCGTCGCGGATGATGTGACCGTCGGCGTTTTTCACTGGCGGTCGGTCGCTGTTGTTGAGTAGGCCCTCGACCAGATCGCTGGCAGGCAGGAGGTCTTTGAGACCTTGTTGATATTGGATCCCGATGGATTCGCAGCCGAATTCATCGGCCAGGCGGAGGGCGGCGACGTAGGTTTTGCACTGCCATAGCACCTGAGCCAGGGTGAGTTCGGTTTTTTCGTCGGTACCGAAGTGAAACTTCATGCCCTTTTTGACGAGCCAATTGAAGACAGCTCGGGCCTCGGGGTCAGTGACTTGAGTGGCGCCGTAATAAAGGGCGGATTGGGAGAGCCGTTCTTTATAAACGCCCGTCTGGAAAAGCAGTTCGTCCGGGATGATGGCATTATACATGCCCATGCAACCCTCGTCAAATACGCCCATGATGGATTTGCGTTGGCGCAGATCCGCCGCGATTTTCCGTGCGAGGGCGCGGGCTTTCGTCGGGACCGCGGCGCGGGCGAGGGGTTTGACGTGCGAGGTGCGGTGGCGGGCCTGACCGGTGGTGAGCCAAGATTTTAAGCCGTTAAGGAAATACGTGTCGGTGAAATCTTCGCTCCAGAGGGTTGAGTAACGGACACCCGCTTTGGTGAGTGAGCCGTTGAGATTCAACATGCCAACGAGGCCGGGCCACGTGCCGGACCAATTAGCGACCGTGAGAATGGGGGCTTGGTGCGAGATGAGTCCGGGCAGGAGGTGATGGGAATATTGCCAAACGGCCTCGGCGACGATGATCGGGGTGCGTGGATTAATCGTGGCAAACACCGCCATGCCTTCTTTCTGCGAGCTGATAAAACCGTGTTTTTGGGTGGGCTTATAGGCGTGAGCGCGGACGAGTTTGTAGCCTAGCTGAGCGACAGCGAAGGTGAGGGCCTTTTCCATCGCATGTTGGGCGGGCCAGCAGACTTCGTTGGCAGAGGGACGGAGGTCGCCGTTGGCGACGAGTAGAATAGTTTTCATATTGGAAAAAACGAAGTGAGTAAGTTTTAGACTAGAGAAAATCGGTAGGTAAGCTTACAGAATGCACTCGATTTAAGCCTTAGGGAATGGATAGATGCCGCAACGACATGGATAATATCGGCCCCAAGGAAGCGACCGCGCTGCTTTCGCAACAAGTCACTGCGGCGCGGTATTTCTTTCTGCACCTAGCAACTGGGCGTAAGCTAGGATTCACATTAGTGATGGGCGGCCGCGAACATTGTAACCCGGATTACGCCCTGGTGCGTCGGTATTTTCCTTTTCATGGCCTCGAATGTGTCGTCGCGGGACGTGGCTGGGTCACACTCGATGGCAAAGAGCAGGCGCTGGGCCCGGGCACCGTCTTCGCCTACGCGCCCAACACGCATTGCGCGCTGCGGGCTGACCCACGAGATCCCATGGTGAAATACTTTATTTCGATGCGTGGTCGTGGCGCGGCGGCGCGATTGCAGCGCAGTGGAGTAAAACCGGGTGAGGTGCGGGTGTTGGCGGTCCCGGCTGAAGTTACGAGGGTACTTGAAGAACTCGTGCACGAAGGTCAACGCACGGGACCGCTGACGCCGGCGATCTGTGCGGCGTTGGGCGAGCTATTATTTTTGAAAATCGAGGCCACGGTGACGCAAGCGACGGCGACGATCGAGCCATCGCGCGCGGCATTTTTGCGTTGTAAAGCGCTCATTGATGCACGCGCGGAGCAACTTGGTACCTTGGCCGACATCGCGCAGGCTGCCGCCGCGGAGGCATCGAGCGTATGCCGCTGGTTTCGGCGTTATCAAGGTACCAGTCCGTACCAATATCTTTTGCGCCGTAAGATGACACTCGCGGCCGAGTTTTTAATCGAAAACGGTGGTCTGGTGAAGGAGGCCGCGCAACGGGTAGGTTTCGATGATCCCTTTCATTTCTCCCGGGTGTTTAAAGCGGTGCACGGCGTAGCGCCACGCGCGCTCTTGCATTACCGCTCGATTCGCTAGGATTTATAGTTTCATGACCTCTCCGGCTCTCATTCGTAAGTGCACCGTGGCGCCCCTGGACATTCCGTTGCATGTGCCGTTCGGCATTTCTGGCGGTGCGCAGTCTATGGCCAATAACGTGCTCATCACGGTTGAGCTTAGTGATGGCACGCGTGGCTATGGTGAAGCAGCGCCGTTACCGCCTTATAACGGTGAGACTCAAGCTATGGCGCTCGCGGCGCTTATGGATGCTCGCGCTTGGCTGTGCGGTCGTAACATCAACGAATGGCGCATGTTGGCGGCGGAATTTTTAACGCGCGGTGGGGCGGGTTGTGGCTCAGCGCAGTGTGCATTAGAGATGGCGTTGCTCGATGCGTGGACAAGGCAGCGCGGTGAAGCGATGTGGAAATTTTTTGGCGGCGCGAGCACCACGCTCGAGACGGATATGACTGTGACCACGGGTACCGTTGTGGAAGCCGCGGAGGCGGCGCGGGCAATCTGGGCGCGCGGCATACGGCTAATTAAAGTCAAAGTTGGCGGCGCAGGCGGACCGGCAGGTGACCTCGCGCGCGTGGCGGCGATTCACGCGGCCGCCCCGCATGCGCCGTTGATCCTCGACGGCAACGCTGGGCTTAGCCGGGCCGCGGCGAGTGAGCTTGTGCTCGGATTGAAAGCGGCGGGCATTACGCCGGCGTTGCTTGAACAATGGCTCGCAAAAGACGATCTCGTGGGTGCGGCGGCTTTGATCAAAGAGTCCGGCTGGAAAGTCGCAGCTGACGAAAGCGCGTGCACAGCGGATGACGCTCGGAGGCTTGCGGCGGCGGGTGCCGCACACGTAGTGAATATCAAATTAATGAAATCGGGTATCCTTGCGGCGTTCGAGCTGGCGCAGACGGCACGAGCAGCAGGCCTTGGTCTGATGATCGGGGGCAACGTCGAAAGTATTTTGGCGATGAGCGTCTCGGCGTGTTTCGCGGCGGGGCTCGGCGGGTTTGAGTTCGCCGATTTGGACACGCCACTGTTTATGGCGACGAATCCCTTTGAAGGTGGTTTTACGCTCGAGGGCGGCCGGATTTCGGTCGCCCATCTCACCGCAGGGCACGGCACACAACCGCGGGTTTAAGCGGGACTCCGTCTTTTTTAACAGTCTTAGTTAAACGCGTTTGAGGTTAGTTATTTTTGCGCGGGTGCTTCGAGGCCGCGGCGGGTGAGGAGTGGCTTGATGTCGGGCTCGCTGCCGGTGAAATCGCGGAAGAGGCTGAGGGCATCGGCGGTACCGCCGCGCGAGAGGAGTTTGGCGCGGAAGCGCTCACCGTTGGCGCGTTGGAGGCCACCGTGTTGTTTGATCCAGTCGACGGTGTCGGCGTCGAGAACTTCAGACCAAATGTAGGAATAATAACCGGCGGAGTATCCACCAGAGAATGTGTGGGAGAAATACGTCGAGCGGTAGCGCGGAGGTACGGCGCTGAAGTCGACGCCATATTTTTTTAGCGCGGCGGCTTCGAAGGCGAGGACGCCGTCGGCCTCGGGAATTTCATCGGCGCGGACTTGGTGCCAAGCTTGGTCAAGGAGCGTGGCGGCGAGGTATTCGGTCGTCTTGAAACCTTGATTGAATTTCGCAGCGGCCTGGACCTTGGCGAGAAGTTCAGCCGGGAGGGGCGCGCCGGTTTGATAGTGTTTGGCATAATTTTTAAGAATTTCCGGCCAACTCGCCCACATTTCATTTACCTGGGAGGGGAATTCGACGAAGTCGCGCGGGACGGAGGTACCGCTGAAGCGTGGGTATTTCACGTTGGAGAACATCCCGTGGAGGGCGTGGCCAAATTCGTGGAAGGCAGTGCGTACCTCTTCGTGGGTGAGCAGCGTGGGCTGTCCGGCGGGCGGCTGGGGAATGTTGAGGTGATTGCCGATGACCGTGCGTGTGCCGAGTAAGTGGCTTTGTGAGGAGTAGGAGTTGGCCCAAGCGCCGCCGTTTTTATTCGAGCGAGCGTAGGGGTCGAAAAAGAAAATCGCGAGGGCGGAGCCGTCGGCGTTAAACACGTCGAACGTGCGCACGGTGGGCTCGTAGACAGGCAAATCATGGCGCTCTTTGAAGGTGATGCCGTAGAGCTTGGTGGCGGCGAAGAAGACGCCGTCGATCAACACGTGGTTAAGTTCGTAGTAGGGGCGCAGCTGGGATTCGTCGAAGGTGTAGCGGGCGGCGCGGACTTTCTCGGTGTATAGATCCCAATCGGCTGCGCCTAGGGTGAAACCACCTTTTTCCGCATCGACGATGGCCTGCATGTCGGCGGCTTCCTTGCGGGCGTTGGCGACGGCGGGCGGAGCGAGTTGGGCGAGCAGTTTATTCAAAACCTCGACGCTGCCGACGGTTTGTTCTTCAAGCTGGTAAGCGGCGTGGTGCGGGTAGCCGAGGAGTGCGGCGCGCGCGGCGCGCTTCTTGGCGATAGCGGAAACGACGGCGCGGTTATCGTAGTCTCCGCCGCGGCTGCCTCGGGCGAGGGAAGCGGCCATGAGTTTGGCGCGCGCGGCGTGGTTTTTGAGGTCGGTGAGCGGGGGTTGACCGCTGGTGTTAACGAGGGCGATGAGGAATTTGCCCTCATGGCCGGCGGCTTTTGCGGCCGCGGCGGCCGTGGCGATTGTCGCATCGCTCAAGCCATCCAGTTCGGCGCGGGTGTCGAAGAGCACGCTGGAAGCGTCGCGTTCTTTGAGGACATTTTGGGTGAAGGTCGTCTGAAGGGTGGCGAGCTCGGAGTTAAGCGTGCGGAGTTTGGTTTTATCGGTCTCGCCGAGTTTGGCGCCGGCGCGAACGAAGTCTTGATAGGTGCGCCAGAGCAGGCGGTCGGATTCGGGATCGAGCGCGAGGGTCAGGCGAACGGCGTACAGGCTCGCAATACGGGTGAATAGGGCGGCGTTCAGGCGGATAGCGTCACTATGTGCGGCGAGGCGAGGTGACATGGTGCGCTGAATTTTCTGCATCTCGGGGTTGGTATTGGCGCCGGAGAGACCGCCGAAAATAGTGGCGACGCGAGAGAGCAAGCGGCCTGAGCGCTCGAGGGCGACGATGGTGTTATCAAACGTGGCGGGAGCGGGGTTTTGGGCAATGGCGGTGATCTCGGCTAGGTTCTCGATCATGCCGGCTTCATAGGCAGGCAAGTAATGCTCGTTTTTAATGAGATTAAACGGCGGGTAATTGAAGGGCAGCGGGCTCGGCGTGAGCAGGGGATTGGTGACGGGTGCAGCCGCACTTGCGGGCGCGTCTAGGCCGCGGCGAGCGAGGAGGGGTTTGATGTCGGGCTCGCCGCCGGTGAAATCGCGAAAGAGACTGAGGGCATCGGCCGTGCCGCCGCGGGAGAGAAGTTTAGTGCGGAAGCGATCGCCGTTGGCGCGAGTGAGTCCGCCGCTATGCTTGAACCATTCGACCGAGGTGGCATCGAGAACCTCGGACCAGATATAGGAATAATAACCGGCCGAGTAACCCCCCGAAAAAACGTGGGAGAAATACGTCGAGCGGTAGCGCGGTGGTACTGGGGCGAAATCGAGACCGACCTTTTTCAAGGCGGCGGCTTCGAAATTGAGCACGCCATCGGCGGCGGGAACTTCGGCGGCCTTTAGTCCGTGCCATGTGAGATCGAGTAGGGCGGCGGCGAGGTATTCGGTGGTGACATAGCCTTGGTTGAATTTGCGGGCGTCCAGGACCTTGGTGAGCAACGCGGTGGGGAGGGGTTCGCCGGTTTTGTAATGTTTGGCGTAGTTTTTGAGGATTTCGGGCCAGACGGCCCACATCTCGTTTACCTGCGAGGGGAACTCGACGAAATCACTTGGGACGCTGGTGCCGCTGAAGCGCGGGTATTTCACCTGGGAAAACATGCCATGGAGAGCGTGACCGAATTCATGGAAGAGCGTGGTGACCTCGTCGAAGGTGAGTAGGGTCGGCTCGCCAGCGGCAGGTTGGGGGATATTGAGGTGGTTGCCGACGACGGGGTACGTGCCGAGGAGCGTAGATTGAGATTCGTATTCGTTCATCCAGGCGCCGCCGTTTTTGGAAGGACGGGCGTAGGCGTCGAAAATAAAGAGTGCGAGCGTGGCGCCGTCGGCGTTGAAGACCTCAAACACCCGGACCTCAGGGCGGTAAACAGGCAGATCGGTGCGCTCTTTGAAGGTGATCCCGAACAGTTTGGTGGCGGCGAAAAACGCGCCATCGACCAGTACGTGGTTAAGTTCGAAGTAAGGTTTCACTTGCGACTCGTCGAAGGCGTAGCGGGCGGTGCGAACTTTTTCAGAGTAAATATCCCAGTCGCTGGCGGCGACGGTGAAGTGGCCGGGTTTGCCGTTAAATTCGGTGTCGATGATCGTTTGGATGTCGGCGGCTTCCTTGCGGGCGTTGGCGACTGCGGGAGGGGCGAGCTGGGCGAGCAGGGCTTTAGCTGCAGCGACGTTTTTAGCCGTTTGTTCTTCGAGGACATAGTCGGCGTGCGTGGCGTAGCCGAGAAGAGCGGCACGTTCGGCGCGGAGTCGGGCGAGGGTGGCGACGCTGGCGCGGTTATCAAATTCGCCGCCACGACTGCCGCGGGCGAGGGAAGCGCGCAGGATGAGCTCGCGGCTGGAGCGATTAGTCAGGGAAGTGAGTGCGGGTTGGCCGCTCGTGTTGACCAGAGCGATGGCGAACTGGCCGACGTGGCCGGAGGATTTGGCGAGCGCGGCGGCGGCGGTAATTTCCGGCTCGGAAAGACCGGTGAGTGCGGCGCGATCGGTGAAATAAACCGCGGAGGCGGTGCGCTCATTTAGGACGTTCTGGGAGAAGGCGGTTTCGGCGGACGCGATCTCGGCGTTGAGGACTTTGAGTTTGGTTTTATCAGAATCGGAGAGTCGGGCACCGGCTCGGATGAAGGATTTGTAGGTTTCCTCGAGCAGGCGGATGGATTCTGAGTCGAGGCTGAGGTCGCCGCGCGCTTCATAAAGAGACCGGACGCGGGTAAACAGCGCAGCGTTGAGCAAAATGGCGTCGCGATGCGCAGCGAGTTTTGGGGCGAAGGTTTTCTCGACGGCTTGGAGAGCCGGGTTGGTGTTACAGCCGTTCAGGTTTGAGAAAATGCGGGAGACACGGCCGAGGAGTTGGCCGGAGCGTTCAAGGGCGACGATGGTATTGTCGAAGGTGGCAGGTGCGGAGTTTTCAGCGATGGTAGCGACCTCGGCGAGGTTATCAGTCATGCCGCGTTCGTAGGCAGGCGCGTAGTGCTCATCTTTAATTTTGTCGAATTGCGGATACGCGAGCGGTAGCGGGCTCGCGACGAGGAGCGGATTGGCGTGAGGAGCAACCTGGGCTTGTACGATAGACATGAGGGCGAGAAAACCAACGAGGGGGCGAACGAGGTTAGGCATAAAAAAAGCCTGCGACCAAAAAGGGGACGCAGGCAAGGGCAGGGAAATTGGGGTCTTTAATTTATTTCTTGGCGGTGGGTTTGGCTGAAGAGGTAGTGGGCGCGTAATACGGTGTGAGCGCGGCGACGATGGCGGCGCGGGCGGCGGTGTGGTCGATCACGCCGTTGTGGCGCCAAAGAATTTTGCCGTTGGGTGCGATGAGCACCGTGTGAGGGAGTGGGCCGGGCCAGTCGGGATCGAGCGCTGCGACGAGAGCATCCTGGTTGGCGCCGGTGAAGAGGTAGTGGTTGGTGGTGCGACCCTCTTTTTTGACGGAGGCTTGGACATTTTTGGTGAGACCGGCCCCTTGTTTTTGGAGGAAAGCCTGGGCTTTGGCTTCGTCTTTAGGCGCATCAAGAGAAATCGAGATGAGCTCGAATTCGCGCATGTCGAATTGGCGCGAGAGTGAGACAAGCGAAGGAAATTCTTCGACGCAGGGGGCGCACCACGTGGCCCAGACGTTGACGAGGCGAACTTTGGGCGTGGGGTTGGCGCGGAGGGCTGCGACGCCAGCGGCGTCGATGGTTTCGAGCGTGACGGGAATTTGGGTCCAACTGGTTTCGTGGATGAGGTGGCCGGCTTTTTTCTCGCGCCACTTAGTGGAGCAACCGTGGGGTTTGGTGAGTTCGACGGGGACGGAGCGACCCTCTAAAAGGGCAAAGATGGCGTTGCGGGCGTCGGGAGATTTGACGCTTTCCTCCTGAGGAAATCGAGAGTCATCGAAGCGGCCGGCATAACGCAGGCGGCGGGCTTTATCAAAAATGAAGACGTGCGGCGTGGCGAGGCAGCCGTAGGCTCGGGCGATACTTTGTTGATCGCCATCGTAAAGGTAGGGGAAATTCCAGCCTAGGCTCTTGGCGTAGGGCAACATGTCGGCGAAGGAATCGGTGTATTCGCCGTAGCCGAGCTCGTCGATGCTGAGGCCGTCAGGGTGGTTGGGGTTGATGGCAACTAGGCCGAAGCTGCGGCCATGAAGATCCTCGCGCAATTTTTGGAGACGTTTTTCGATGCCATGGGAGGTAGGACAGTGGTTGGATGTGAAAAGAATCATCAGCACGTCGGGCCCGGCGAAGTCGGCAAGGGTGTAGGTGCGGCCGTCAATCCCTGGGAGGGTAAAGTTGGGTGCGGCATCGCCAATGGCGAGGGTACGCGTGCCAGCGGGGTTGCCAGCTTTATCGAGCAGCGGCGCAGTCTTAGCTGGAGCAGTAGAATATAGAGTATTCTGGGCGGCTTGCGAACTGAACCATGGCAGGAAAAACGCGCCAAAGAGGCACGCGGAGCGAAGGGTGTGCTTGGGGAGGAGCATGCGAGTAGCCTGCCCAGTGTTAGGTTGTTGGCAAGCAAGGGATGAGCGGGTCACCCGTGCTGCCGGGGTATTGAATCAAACAACCTTAACCTGATCGCTGGCCAGTGCACCCATCGGCTCAATACGAATCGGGCAAGCTTGCGGGCATTCTATAATGCGCTTTAGCGGAGGCTTCAGCGACGGGAGGTCGTCGCAGGGGCGATTTCAACGGCATAGGTGTGAGTCGCTGCTTTTTTACCGCTGCCGGGATTGGTGTCGAAATTGCCACTGAATATGATCCACCGCCCGTTGGGCGTAAACGTGAGGTTCGGCTCGACCCCAGTTTCTTTGCTATAATTATGTTGCGCCATGTTGACGAGGCGCTCGGTTTTAAACGTACCGATGTCGATGAGATCTTTTTTGTCGCGGAATGAGCTGCCGCGCACCATTGCAGGGCGGAAGAGATAAATCCATTGGCCGTTTCCAGGTGGGTTGAGCAGTTCGCCGTCGCCGGTGCGCGTGGCGACACTACCCGGACCGCCGCCGTCGCCGGCGAACAGTTTGCCGTCGCGGGAAACGTTGTAGTGCACGGACCATTCTTGGCGTGGGAGGTTGTACCAAGTGCGGTGGCCGGTGGTAAGATCGACGCCGGCGAGCCAAAAGACCGTACTGCGGGGTGTTTGTAGATCGTACCAAACTTGTTTTCCATCGGGACTAAAAAATTCGTGACCTTCGATTTCCATGTTCATCGTGCGCTCATGCAGGAGGCGGGCGGGCGAGGAACCGTCGGCGCGGATCGTCCAAGTGCGGTCATTGAAGTGCCACGGTCCTTCGTGACAGAAAAGAATCTGGAGTGGATCCGTGGGCGAACATTGGAGGTGGTTCGTCCAATCGTTTTCGCGGTGGATGATGCGATAGGCGCCCGTCTTCAGGTTGACGGTGTAAATCATTTTTGGTGTCCCGGCGGCCCATTGGGCCTCGAGCGTACCCCCGCTTCCGCTTTGGGGCGGCGAGCGAGGAATCGTTTGGCCGTCGGGATCGGGCGCGATGCCGACCAGGAGCGTTTCGTCGCAATTGATCGCGTATTGGCCAGAGCGAACTCGTGCCGGAGCGGGCAGTTGGGTGACTTCGCGTACAGCTTGGGTATCGAGGTGGATGGCAATGATCGCGTCCCCGCGGCGGACGTAGGCTTCGCGGGTGCGCCAGGCGGTGGCGATCACGCGGTTGTCGGTGGCGACGATTTCAATTTTGGGCGGAGTGACGCCAAGAGTGGAAAGATCCACGGTGGCGATGCCTTTGGGTGTGTTAAGTACGAGTTTATCGCCCTCGGGCGTGTAGCCGTTTTGGTGAAAATAGAGACTAGACCCGCCGGTGTCGGGGGAGAGTCGGATGATGCGATGACCGGTATCAGGGTCGATCCAGTCGGACCGGAGTGGGCTCGGTGCGGTTTCAGCGGCGAGCAGAACCCAAGGAAATAGGAACAGGGCGAAGTATAAACGAGGGGAAAATATCATGTTTAAGCAGGGGGATTCTTGCGCAAGACGCGGCGCGCGCGGGGGCGTTGCAGTGAAGCTTCGCGGACAGTCTGAGTGATTCGTGTTAAGGAGACGCCGCTAACATCAAGGATTACCCAGAGGCGACGGATTCCGCCAGCGCCGCCAGCGGTGCCAGGCAAGCGCAAAGCCCGTGTAAACGAGTACGCAACCGCCGAACGAGGCGAGGGCGGCGACGATTTGGCCAAGCCCACCTAGGGCTTCCCCGGTGTGGAGAAAGCGGGTCCACGAGCGTACACGTTGGGCGGCGTTGAGGCTGGAGTAGCCGTTGATTTTAAGAATTTCGCCCGTTAATGGATCGAGCGATAACGTCGTCTGCGCGGTGCGTGGCCACGCGTCGGCCGTGCGCAGGGCTACGGTGGCGGGCGTGGGGGCAGCGCCGGTGTTGCCGGCGCGATACGTAAGGGAGGTCCATGTGGGACGTTCCTTTTGGGCGCGGGCGATCAACATTTCGGCAGATAAAGGTTGGCTCTGAGCGGTCGGCGCCGGGAGTAACGCGTTGGGCGCGCTGGGGGCAGACGTAGGCGGCGGGGGCAGCGTGCCGGTAAAGGTAAAAATCAAGTTGCCGGCCCAACGATAGGAAATCGGGAGCGCAGTGAGGGTGAGTACCACCAAGACCGGAGCTGACCAGAGGCCGATGACGTTGTGCCAATTCCAGTCGCGGGCTTTGGCGTTGGCGGCGGGGACGAACCAGAGTGAGCGCTTGAGGCCTTTGGTGCGCCATTTACGAGGCCACCACAAATAAAGGCCGGAGACGGCGAGAAAAAAGAAGGCAAGGTTGCCCGCGCCGTTGATGGCTTTGCCTAAGGCGCGGTTGGGCCCGCTCAGGTCGAGTTGGCGGTGCCAGTCCTCCATGAGGTGAAGGAAATCACGTGTGCGAGTGGAGGTGGCCTGGCGGATTTCGCCGGTGATGGGATTGGCGTAAAACGTCTCGTTGCGGCCGGCGGTGAACGCTACTGCAGCGAGCGGATCGTTTTCGAGCGCGATGCCGGAAAGTTTAGCAGCAGGGTGCGCGGCTTGAACGCGGGCGAGAAGTTCAGTGAGGGCCAACCGTGGGCTTTCGCCGGCAGGCGTCACGATGCGTCGAGCATCGCGTTCGGCGTAGGCGACGAGTTCTTTTTCGAAGGCGAGCAGGGTGCCGGTGAAGCACATGATGGCGATCGAAAGTCCCGCGATGAGACCAGCGAGTAGGTGGATCCAAAACAGGGTTTTACGAAAAGCCATGGGTCGGATTGGAGCTAAAATTAGGTAAAAAATAAGACAGTGTGTCGGTACAATTTAAATAGAAGAAGGCCACAGTCGCCAAGTTGCGGCGAGAATGGATATTTGACCTGTTCGAGGGCGAGGGCATTAACGCGGACAGAATGGCTGAACGTCTTATCGTTAATCTTGGTGAGCGGAGTTATCCGATCTGGTTTGGGTCGGACTTAAGTGCGGAGGTGCGCGCCAAGGTAGCCGAATTCACGGCCGCCGGGCGGAAGGTCGCCGTCGTGACCGATCAGACCGTGGCTACGCGACAAGCGGCAGCAATGGCTGCAATGTTTGGTGCGACCCCTGTGCTTGCTCTGGCGCCGGGCGAGTCGACGAAGTCTTTGGTGGAACTCGGGCGCGTGCTAGATTTCCTGGCGGCGCAGAGGTTGGACCGCACCAGCGTACTTTTTGCCGTAGGTGGCGGCGTGATCGGCGATCTCGGTGGTTTTGCAGCGGCTGCTTATTTGCGCGGAATTGATTTTGTGCAGATTCCGACGACGCTGCTTGCGATGGTCGACAGTTCCGTGGGTGGAAAAACGGGCATCAATTTGACGGCAGGAAAAAATCTTGTGGGCGCTTTTCACCAACCTCGCGGCGTGTTTGTGGCGACGGGTTTACTGACGACGTTACCCGCGCGGGAGTTTGCTGCGGGCATGGCAGAGGTCATCAAATACGGTTTGCTCGCAGATGCGGCCTTGCTAGCGCAGCTCGAGCGGGTGCCCTTGACGGTGAACTCGCCGCAGCTGGCGGCGGTCGTGAGGCGTTGCTGTGAATTGAAGGCAGCGATCGTCGAAGCCGACGAACGCGAACTCGCCCAGGAAGGCGGTCGAGCGTTGCTGAATCTCGGTCACACCTTTGGCCATGCGATCGAGCAGGTGACAGGCTACGGTGCGTACCTGCACGGTGAAGCGGTGGCGATAGGCTTGTGCGCGGCGGCGCGGTTGTCGGAAAAACTCGGGGCGATCGGCGCGGCCGAAGTCGCCCGCGTCGATGCGGTGGTAACAGGGCATGGGTTGCCGACGCGGTTGCGCGCACCGTTGGCACTCGGTGAATTGCGGTCCGCGATGGCCCGCGATAAAAAAGTGCGCGCTGGCGGGTTGCGCTTCGTGGTGTTGAAGACTTTAGGCGAGGCGGCCACACAAGGCGGAATTGATCCGGCGCTGGCCGATGAGAGTTTCGCCGCGGTGGGCGCAGTTTGAGTACAGGCGGTAGCCCTTAATCCTAGATTGTGGAAGTGAAAAAATCTCCGTGTGTTTCTCAGGCTTAATGCGCTAGGCTGTTTCCATGTCGGCCATCGACGAAGGCATTGTCCGCGAGTATTTTGAACAGAACGGATTTTTCGTGCGCCAAGCGCGGAAATATTCCGTGACTGCGCGCAAAAAAACCGGCGAAGAAGAGATTGATTTATTGGTGTCGAATCCGGCTTGGGTGCGCGGCAGTCGGGCACCGGATTTTTTCCTCTTCGCCAACGAGCTGCCTTTTATCCAGCGCGCTGTGGTGTCCGTTAAACCGTGGCACACGAACGTCTTTACGCCGGCGATTCTGCGCAGTTCACCGGAGATTTTCGGGTTTCTGGAAGAAAATGTAATCAAGCAGGTCCCGCGATTTTTCGAGCCCGATGCACCTGGCGGCGAGCACGATGCGGTGGTAACCAAGATTTTGGTGTTACCCGCGTTGCCAACGGCGGAACCTTTTCGCTCGCAGAGCGTGGCCTTGCTCAAGGAGCGCGGCGTGGATGCAATTATTTCTTTCCGCGCGATGCTCACCGATTTAATCGACAAAATTGAAAGTAACCAAAACTACAGTAAGAGTGATACGTTGCAGGTTATAAGAATTTTGAAAAACTACGATCTCCTCAAAGATTCGCAGCTGGATCTGCCGGTGGGCCGCGAGTCCGCTGGCCGCAAAATTCGCGCCGACTTGATTAAATGAGCAGTAACATCCATCCCACGGCCCTCATCGAACCCGGCGCCCAGCTTGGCGCGGATTGCGAAATTATGGCTTACGCCGTGATTACGCGCCATTGCGTGTTGGGTGATCGCGTCGTCGTGCATCCGTTTGCTGTGATCGGTGGCGACCCGCAGTATTTAAAATTCGACCGTGCGCTGGCGACTTTTGTGCACGTCGGCGCGGGCACGGTCATTCGTGAGCACGTCACGATTAATCGCTCCATTCATGCGGGTCAGGCCACGAGGGTGGGAGCGGGTTGTTTTCTGATGGCTAACGCCCACGTTGCGCACGATTGCACGGTTGCCGATCAGGTCGTTTTGGCCAATAATGCTATGCTTGCCGGTCACGTCGAGATCGGGGCGAACACCTTTGTCGGCGGTGGCGCGGGTCTACATCAATTTTGCCGGATCGGCGAAGGGGTGATGGTAGCAGGCAACGCCTCGGTGACGCGCGATGTGCCTCATTTTACAATGGTGGCGGAGCGCGATGAAGTCATCGGTTTCAATGTCGTCGGGCTGAAGCGGCGAGGGGTCGAACGCATGGCGATCGCGCAATTGAAGGCGGCGTTTCACGAGGTGTATTTCACCTCAGGCAATATTCGGGAAGTGGCGGCAGCGTTGCTAGCGGGCGGAAACTATCCGAGCGTTGAGACGCGAAAATTCCTAGAGTTTTTCAGCGGCGGCAAACGCAGTTTTGCGCGCGCGCGCCGGGCGGTGCAGGAAGAGGCGATGGAATGAGCGCAGCCAAACTTGCTTTCACGTGCGGGGATCCAGCAGGTGTGGGTCCGGAGATTGTGGTGGCTTGGCTTGCGGCGCATCCTGCGGAAGCCGCGGAGGTGGCTGTAATCGGGCCGGCACTATGGCTGGCTTCGCTTAATACGACGGCGACAAAAATTGCCGTGGGCTTGGATGATTTCTTGGTGACGCCAGGACAACCTACGGCGGATGGTGCGCTCGTGGCTTGGGCGGCGATGCAACGCGCCGCGGACGGTTGCGCCTCAGGCGAATTCTGCGGCGTCGTGACCGGGCCAGTGAGTAAAGAAGCGCTGGCGCACGTGGGTTATACCTGGCCGGGGCAGACGGAGTTTTTTGCGGCGAAATGGGGCGGTGAACCCGTGATGGCATTTTGCGGTGGGCGATTGCGCGTGGTGTTGACGACCTGGCACGTGCCCTTGTGCGAGGTGCCTCAACTCTTGGGGCCCCAGTTGCTGCATCGTACCGTGGCCGCGGCAGATGCGCTCGCGCGAGCCGAAGGTATCGCGGCGCCGCGTATCGGTGTGTGTGGGTTAAATCCGCACGCGGGCGAGGGCGGATTGCTGGGTCAAGAAGAACGCGATTTTATCAACCCTGCGTTAACTCAGATGCGCGGGGAGTTTCCCGGTCTGAGCGTGTGCCAGCCGGGCGACACGTTATTTGGCCGGGCCTTGCGTGGCGAGTTCGACGTGGTGGTGGCACTCTATCATGACCAAGGACTGGCGCCCTTGAAGGTGATTGATTTTGACGAAGCGGTGAACGTTACACTCGGACTTCCGCATGTGCGGACAAGTCCGGACCACGGCACGGCGTTTGGCATCGCGGGCCAGGGCCTGGCCCGCTCGACTAGTTTCACCAACGCGGTGGTGGTCGCACGGCGCTTGATAAATGGGCGTAGGCAGCGATAGTTGGAATCGAATGCCATCCCTCGCTCCTGAAATGCCTCTACCCGACTTATTGCCTGAGGGCGTGCGCGCTGGAAATGAGAACCTGGTGCAACTCACACCGGCGGCGGGGGGGAAGGTCGCGGCGTTGATCGCCCGTGAGGCCCAAGGTGAGTTTCTGCGGATCGCGATCACCGGTGGTGGCTGCAATGGCCTAAGTTACAAGATGAAGTTCGTGCCGAGCCCTAAGCGCGGTGATATCCTAGTGCTCACGGCCAATACCCAGGTTGTGGTCGATCCCAAGACGGCACTTTATCTGAAAGGCACCCACTTGGATTATTCGAGTGCGATGGTTGCCGGTGGTTTCAAGTTCTCAAATCCCAACGCCAAGGCCAGTTGCTCTTGCGGTGAGAGCTTCAGCGTATGAAGCACCCCCTGGGTGAAATCAGCCAAATTGGTGTTGCCCCGCGGGGGCCAAGCAGCGACATATGGGGAGACCTCACTCTTTTTGACCAAACCTAATTGATGGCTACTTCGTTCCCTTCCGCCGGCGGTGGCGGCAATCGCTCCGGTTCTTATCAGCGTCGCAACGTCGACCCTTTCGCGGCCATTCGCCGCAATCATCGGATCAAGGTGCCCTCTGTGCGCTGCATTTCGCCAGAAGGCAAACAGCTCGGTATTCTCGAAACCACCAAGGCTATTTCTCTGGCTTTGGAAGTCGGCCTCGATCTCGTCGAAGTCGCCCCGAATGCCACGCCGCCGGTGTGCCGCATCATGGATTTCGGCAAGTACGTGTATGAGGAACAGAAGAAGACCTCCCACGTGAAATCCACGGCGAGCAAGATCAAGGAAATTGAATTTAGTGCGCGTATTGCGGATGGCGATTTCTTTACCAAGGTCCGTCACGCTGAGGAATTCCTTGGCCACGGCAACAAAGTGAAGTTGCGCCTCAAATTCCGAGGCCGCGAAATGGCGCATACCGATATCGGTTTTGCCGTGATGACTCGCGCGGTCGGCGAGCTGGTTGGTATGGGTAATCCGGACGCGGATCCTAAGCTTATTGGGCGTAACATTCACGTGATGCTCACCCCGCTCGCGCCTAACAAGCGCAAGCCAAAGTTCCAATCGCAAGGTAGCTCGCCCGCCGTTGACGATGGTCCCGATCTGTCGGGCGACGACGACGAGGATGATAAACCCACGGCGGGCGCCTAAGGTTTCCACTATGATCGCCCAGCGTGTGCGATGGGCCGCGCTGGGTGGCTTGTTGGGTTTGATTTCACCTGCCTGCGTTTGTGCGCAGGACAATGTCCTTCGTTCGGCCCCGACGCGGCCTGGGACGACCTTTTCTCCCCCGGCCTCGATTCCGCCGATCTCCTTGGCGAAACCTAAGGCGGAAATCTACGCCCCGAAACAGACGCCAAGTTCCACGCGATTCGGTGCGGCTGAGTGGGTCGAGATCGGCCTCGGCGCCAAACGGCTTGGTCTCAAAGTGGGTTGGACGCTCTCTTCGCGCGAGGTGGTGCTCACCGATAAAGACAACCGACTCGAGTTAGCCTCCGATCGTCTCGAGGTGGTACTCAACGGCCAACGGATTTTTCTGGGTCAGGCACCGGTGTCACGGGGTGGTAATTTATACCTCAGCAAGATCGACCTTGAGCGCTGCCTTGTGCCGCTGGTGCGTCCCGCGTTACTGGGCTTGCCGAAAGCTGCGCCCAAGACCATCGTGATCGACCCCGGCCACGGCGGGCCTGACACCGGCAAGTTCAATGGGGTGCTCGGTTTATTTGAGAAGACCTACACGCTCGATACCTCGCTGCGGTTAAAAAAAATTCTTGAAGCCCGCGGCTGGAAGGTCGTGCTCACGCGCAGCGACGACCGTCAGTTAAAACCCGGTAAACAAGATGACTTACAACGGCGTGCGCAGATCGCCGACGAGGTCGATGCCGATGTGTTTGTGAGCATTCATTTTAATTCTGTCGCCGAGCAGGTGGAAAAAGTCAGCGGGGCCGAAGTCTATCGTTTCACTCCACAACATCAGGCGCCGGTCACGCGTACGCTGCGTCGCCTTGATGACGAGGTTCTCAATCCTGGCAACGGTAACGATGTCTGGAACAGCCTCCTTGCGTACTCGATCCAGCGGCGCCTGTTGCGCGAATTGAAGCTCGATGACCGTGGTTTCAAGCACGACCGTCTCGCGGTGCTTCGGCTTGTTTCCTGTCCTGCCGTGTTGATCGAGGGCGGATTTCTTTCCAATACCACTGAGGCCCGCCGCATCGCCAACGCTACCTACCGCCAGCAGCTCGCCGAAGCCATCGCGAACGGCCTAGGCGCCTACGCGTCGCAGTTGCAAAGTCTAAGGGACGGAGCAAACACTCCTACGGGTTAACTCATTCTGAACCTCTTCTTTTTCTTTATGTACCCACGCCATTTTGCCGCCATTTTTGCCGTTCTCGCCGCTACCTCGCCCCTCGTGGCTTGGGATTACAACGGCCATCGTATGGTCAACCAGCTCGCCTTGCAGGCCTTGCCGGCCGAGTTCCCGGCCTTTGTGCGCGAGCCGGCCAATGCCGAGCGCGTATTGTTTCTTTCCGGCGAAGGGGACCGTTGGCGCAATGTGCCCGATCTTATTATGAAACAATCCGGCGGCAGCTGGACTGATCATTTCTGTGACCTCGAACAACTCTCTGAAGTCGGTATTGACCCATCTAAGGTCTCGTCTTTTCGCTACGATTTCATCGTGCAGTTCGCTAACGCCCGTGTAGCGCATGCGGATAAACTACCCAAGATTGATCCGGCTAAAAACGCCGACCATACACGCCAGTGGCCTGGTTTTGCGCCTTGGATGATTGCTGAGCATTTCGCGCGGTTACGCTCAGCGTTTGCTTACCTCAAGGTGTTCGAAGAACTGGGCACGCCCGAGGAAATTGCCAACGCCAAGGCCAATGCCGTCTACATCATGGGTGTGATGGGCCACTACGTGGGCGATTGCGCACAGCCCTTACACTCAACCGTGCATCACAACGGCTGGGTCGGAGCGAATCCTAAAGGCTACGCCACGGAGGGCGGCATTCATAGCTGGATCGATGGGGGCTTTATCGCCAAGGCCGGCATCAAGCTGGATGAAATCTCAGCACAGGTGAAACCCGCACAGCCTATCGGCCTGGCGCCTCGCGCGGATGGTCGCGAACCGTTGTTTGTCGCAGTCATGGATTTTCTTATCGCCTCGCAGCAAACCGTCGAGCCGCTCTACGCGATGGACAAGGCCGAGAAGTTCCGAGTGAAACCCGGTGTGAAGCCAAGCGTCGAAGGCCGCGAATTCATCAAGACGCGCTTGCTCATTGGTGGCGAAATGCTCGCCTCGATCTGGGTGACAGCGTGGCGGGCGGCCCCGCCTGATACTTTTTTGCGTTCGCAGTTAATCCGCCGGCAAGAAGAGGCCAAGGGAGCTGGAGCTGGAGTGGGCCGGCCCTGAGTGTAGGTCGATGGAGTTAGACTGCGCTCATGCACGACGATTACGCGGAACGTTTTGGTGGTGTGGGCCGGTTGCTTGGCGCGGCGGCACTCGCTAAGGTGCGTGCCTCTCACGTCGCGGTGATCGGCGTTGGCGGCGTAGGCTCGTGGACGGTTGAGGGTCTCGCGCGCAGCGGCGTGGGCGCGCTCACTTTGATCGATTTGGACGATGTATGCGTGACTAATGTGAATCGGCAATTGCCTGCGCTCGACGGGCAGATCGGTCGGCCCAAAATTGAAGTACTTGCCGAGCGCGTGCGGTTGATCAATCCGGCCTGTCAGGTGACGACCGTGGCGGAATTTTTCACGCCGGCCTCAGCAGAGCGTTTACTCACTGGAAACTTTGACGGCGTTGTAGATGCAGTGGATCTGATGTCGCACAAGGCTCTGATTATCGCGGAGGCGGTTAAGCGGCGGCTGAAATGTGTGACGGTGGGTGGAGCGGGCGGACGACGCGACGCGACGCAGCTGCGCGCAGGTGATTTAGGACAGTCGGGGTGCGATGAGTTGCTGCGTCAGGTGCGTAAAAAATTACGTCGCGATTATGGTTTTGCGGGTGGGAAAGGTAATCTTTACGGAGTGCGCTGCGTCTGGACCGAGGAGAAACCCGTGTTTCCGTGGGCCGATGGTACGTGCCGCGCTGAAGTTGAACCGGGGACAAACTTGAAGTTAGACTGTGCGACAGGCTTTGGCACCGCGGTGTGGGTGACGGGCGCTTTTGGGCTCGTCGCCGCCCAGGAAATGGTGCGCGAAATCGCCGGCGATAGCGTGAAGGCTTGACGCAGCACACCGCGCTTAAGCGCGCAGAAAGAGGTGACGGTAATTGCGAGCGACTTGGGCGGTGAGGCTCGTCAGTGAGACTTCACGAAGCGATGCGAGGGCGGCGTAGGTGGCGGCGAGGTTAGCAGGGTGGTTTAATTCGGGCGCGGTGGCGAGGGTGTGGGGCGCGTGCGCGGGCGGAGCCAGCATCGCGGGCGAATCGGTTTCAATGAGCAGGCGCTCCGGTGGGATATTTTGAAACAACGTGCGTAGGCGCTCGTGACGGGGGGCGAGGTATGCGCCGTTAAAGGAGAAATAGGCGCCAAGCGCGGCGAAGGGAGCTACAAGTTCGATCGAGCCGCTGTAGGCGTGTAGAAGAAAACCGCGCGGTGGGAGCGGAATCGATTGCAAGGTTTCGAGTAGCAGACCGAAGGCATCGATACAGTGAATCGTGACAGGACGGTTGAGGGTGACGGCGAGTGCGAGCTGCGTTTGAAAGACATCCTGTTGTTCCTCGAGCGGGGCGCGGCGTAGGCCGGCGAGGCGTGGATCATCGGGCCGAGCGCGGTCGAGCATCCAGCGGTCGAGGCCGATTTCGCCCAAAGCGGCGCGGGGATCGGCTTCGAGATAGTAGCGCAGGGTTTTAAGCCACGCTGGGGAACGGTTGCCTGTATCCCAGGGATGCAGGCCGTAGCTAGGCGTGAGGTGCAGCAGCGGAGGGTGCGCCGGAGGGCTGGCGGCGAGGGTAGCGACAGCGGGCCAGTCGGCTTCTTCGGTGCCATTGACGACGACGTGGGTTACGCCGGCGGCGGTGAGTGCGGGCAGAATCGCCGGAAGGTGCGGGCCGAGGGCCGGGGCGCCGAGATGGTTATGAGCGTCGCAGAAGTTCATCACGTGGTGAGTACGGCGTGGGGCTCAGGCGAGGTGCAAGTGGGCGAGGGTGCGGATACGTTGGCGTACGGCGGTGAGACCGTTGCGACGCGTGGGGGAGAGGTTGGCGAGGAGTTCGAGGGCGGCGAGTGGGTCGGCGTCACTGGCGGCAATTTCAGCGGCTGTAGCGCCGCTAAAAAAATCGGCGAGGCTGACGACTAGACCGCGCACAAGGGGGGAGTCGGCATCGGCATGGAAAGCAAGAAGACCATCGGGCTGGAGTTCGGCCGTGAGCCAAACCGCGGAGATGCAACCCAGGACGCGGTGGGTTTCGGTGCGGTCAGTAGGGGGTAGGGGTGGGGTGCGCCTGGCGCGATCAAGAAGGAGAGAGAGACGCTCCTGAAGGTCGTCGATGGGCGCAAAATCGTCGGCGAGTGCGGAGAGTTTGGCGGCGAGGATCACGCCACGCAGTTCAGGGTACGGGTAGACCAAGGGCAATCTTGTTGGAGTGATCGCAACTTGATGCACGGGGTGGTGAGTGTTTGGTTCACGATGATGAAGACCATATTCTGGCGGTGGGTTTTACTAGGCTTGGGGTTGGCGGCGGGTGCAAGGGCGGCGGAGTTGCAACTGCTCGTGGATCGGGCGGTTCAGTCTACGCTGGAGCGGTTTCACGCGCAGGGACTCAAGGCTGATCAACTCGCTCTCACCTTGGTCGATCTGAGTATGGCGAACCGGCCGCAGCAAGCGAGTTACCGCGGAGAGATCCCGATTTATCCGGCGAGTGTGATCAAATTGTTCTACTTGGCAGCGACGCAGCGTTGGCTCGAGGACGGCAAGCTCGCAGATACGCCCGAGCTGCGGCGGGCGTTGCGGGACATGATCGTGGATTCTTCGAATGATGCGACTCACTACGTGATCGATTTATTAACGGGCACGACCAGCGGGCCGGAGTTATCGGAGGCGGAACTTAAAACGTGGTTTGAGAGGCGGGCGGTGGTGACGCGGTATTTCTCTGAACTGGGTTATGTCGGCGTAAATGCGAGTAAGAAGCCGTGGGGCGACGGGCCTTACGGACGGGAGTCGCAGGCGATTCGCGTGTACGAGCCAAAGCGCAATATGCTAACGACTGAGGCGACGGCGCGGTTGTGGGTGGAAATTGCGACCGGGTGTTGTGTGACGCCGGCGCGGAGTGCGGAGATGAGGGCGCTTTTGGCGCGTGATCCGGCGGCGCTAAGCGAGGATCTGGATGATCAGGCGAAGTTCACCGGTACGGCGTTGCCGGTGGGTGCGAAGTTATGGTCGAAGGCGGGTTGGACGAGTCAGACGCGGCACGATGCGGCGTATGTGGAGCTGCCGGGTGGCCGGAAGTACGTGCTAGTGGTCTTCACGACCGATCATGCGGGTGAGCGGGCGATCCTACGTAATGTGGCGGCCGTAGTGGCCGCCGGTATGGCGAATGCGCGGGAATAAAATTGCGCTCGAGCGGGCAGCGAGGCTTCGCTCAGAAATGCATACCGACCCCGCGGCTCCCGCTAACTCTGGCAAACGTAATACGCTCTATCTGCAAGTGCTGGCGGCGATCGTGGTCGGCGTGATGGTAGGTTATTTATGGCCGGACTTCGGTGCGTCGCTGAAGCCGCTCGGCGATGGTTTCATCAAGCTGGTTAAGATGCTGATCGCGCCGATTATTTTTTCGACTGTGGTCGTGGGCCTAGCGGGCATGGGGGACCTGAAAAAAGTGGGCCGCGTAGGCGGGAAGGCGCTGCTGTATTTCGAAATCGTTTCTACGGTGGCCCTGATTATCGGCATCGTGGTGGCCAACGTGTTCACGCCGGGTGCGGGAGTGCATGCGAACGCGGCTTCGCTCGATGTGAAGGCGGTGGCGAGCTACACGAAGGCTGCTCAAGGGCAGACGACAACGGAGTTTTTGATGCACATCATTCCGAACACGTTTATCGGAGCGTTTGCCGAAGGGGAAATTTTGCAGGTGTTGCTGCTGGCGGTGTTGTTTGGCATCGCGCTAGGGCAGATCGGCGAGCACGGGCGGCCGGTGCTCAACTTGATTAACGAAGTATCACGTGTGATATTCGGCATCGTGAGCATGGTAACGAGGCTGGCGCCGGTGGCGGCGTTTGGCGCGATGGCCTTTACGATCGGAAAATATGGTCTGCGCTCGCTGGCGTCGCTTGGGGCGCTGATGGCGTGTGTCTACCTGACGTGTGCGCTATTTGTGTTTGTGGTGCTCGGACTGATCGCGCGGTTCAACGGCTTTAGCGTGTGGAAAATTATCAAATACATCCGCGAAGAGCTTTTGATTGTGCTAGGAACCTCCTCATCGGAAACGGCGTTACCGGGGTTGATGCACAAGATGGAGACGGCTGGCTGTGCGCGGCCGGTGGTCGGCATCGTGGTTCCCTCAGGTTATTCGTTTAACTTGGATGGGACCTCAATTTATCTGACGATGGCAGCGCTCTTTGTGGCGCAGGCAACGGACACGCCTCTGACTTTATTTGAGCAAGCGAAACTGTTGATCGTGCTGATGATTACCTCGAAGGGGGCGGCGGGTGTGACAGGCAGCGGGTTTATCACGCTGGCGGCGACCCTAGCGGCAACAGACAAAATTCCCGTGGCGGGCATGGCGCTGATTCTTGGCGTAGATCGGTTCATGTCGGAAGCGCGCGCGATCACGAATTTTATTGGTAACGCCGTGGCGACATTGATCGTGGCGAAGTGGGACGGCTCATACGATGCGACGAAGGGTGGGGAAGTGTTGGCAGGCAAGCAGCCGACGAACTTGGTTTAATGCCGAGGGCTTATTTCGCCTAGCATTTTTTGCCTCGCTTCCGCTCGAGGCCTAAGGCTCCGTTGGGGTGCTTACCCCGCATCCCCATGCCCCGTTTTTTTGATCAGCTGATTGCCTCTTGTTTGCGTGCCTTGGCGCCTGCCGTCGCGATATCGGGGTTGCTTGGCCCGCAGGTGGCCCAGGCGGATGTGGCATCGGTGCATCCCGCCGAGGTCTTAATCGGTCGATACTGCATGGATTGTCACGACGACACGATCAACAAAGGCGGGCTCTCACTCGAAGGGATCGCGGCTAAGACCCCGGCCTCAGACCCGTTACTATGGGAAAAGGTTTTGCGCAAAATAGATCACCAGCAAATGCCACCGATCGGGGAGGAGCGTCCCTCGTCCGCAGAATACCAGCAGGTCGTGACATTTTTGAAGACCGAGCTCGATCGGGCGGCGAGCGCTGCGCCTGAACCCGGTCGCACCGATACGTTTCGTCGGCTTAATCGCACGGAATACCAAAATGCCATCCGGGACTTGCTCGCACTTCAGATCGATGCGACGGCTTTACTGCCGAATGACGAACCGGCGCGGGGCTTTGATAACGTCACGGTCGGCAACCTATCGCCCACGCTTCTGGACCGTTATGTGTCGGCGGCACAAAAAATTGCCCGACTCGCTGTCGGCGCATCGCGTAAGACGCCCGGCGGCGATACGTTTCGTGTTCCACCGGATCTCACGCAGGAAGGGCACATTGAAGGACTCCCGCTTGGCACTCGCGGCGGAACTTTGATCCCTTACACGTTTCCGCAAGACGGCGAGTACGAGATCCAAATTCGTCTCGCGCGGGATCGCAACGAACAGGTCGAGGGACTTAAGGCACCCCATGACATCGAAGTACTCATAGATGGTGAACGCGTGGCCTTTGCCACCGTGAAACCGCCCGGAGCAGATAAAAATGCCGAAGCCGTCGATCAGCACCTGAAGTTTCGCGTCCCCATTAAGGCTGGCCCGCATCATGTTGGAGTTGCCTTCATTAAAAATCCCTCGGTGCTGATCGAGACCGAGCGCCAACCCTTTGTCGCGCGGTTCAATATGCATCGCCACCCGCGCACCGCGCCGGCGCTTTACCAGACATCGATTACCGGTCCCTTTAATAGCAGTGGTCCGGGCGACACTCCAAGTCGGCGCTTGATTTTCGGTGAGACGGCGCGGGGAGGGGTGTTGGTTAACGATGAAGTTCGCGCCCGTGCGATTTTGGCACCCTTGTTGCACCGCGCTTATCGTCGCCCGATCAACGACGACGACCTGCACCGTCTGCTTCAGTTTTTCCGCGAAGGCAGTGCTGCAGGCGCGGGTTTTGAAGCAGGCATCGAGAGCGCGTTGGCTGCGATTCTCGTCGCGCCGCAATTTTTGATTCGCGTGGAAACTGATCCTGCCGGCCTAGCGCCGGGTACGGTTTATCGTATCAGTGATCTGGAGTTCGCCTCGCGACTTTCGTTTTTCATTTGGAGCAGTTTGCCGGATAATGAGCTGCTCGAAGCGGCGGGTCGCGGTGATCTCCGCCAACCTACGGCGCTAGAGCAGCAGGTCCGCCGCATGCTTGCCGATCCTCGCGCGCTTAATCTCGCCACTAATTTCGCCGCGCAATGGCTGCATCTGCGCGGCCTGGAATCCGTTGCGCCAGATGTGCGTCGTTTTATCGATTTTGACGACAACCTCCGTCACTCGATGCGCCGGGAGACGGAACTCTTTTTTGAGAATATCATGAGCGCAGATCGTCCGGTGACCGAATTGATCTCGGCCGACTACACGTTTCTTGATGAGCGGCTCGCCAAACATTACGGCGTGCCGCATCTCTACGGCAGTCATTTTCGGCGGGTTTCATTCGCAGGCATGGCTGAACGGCAGCGTGGTGGCCTGCTTCGCCAAGGTAGTATTCTCACCGTGACCTCTTACGCGACTCGCACCTCGCCCGTCATCCGCGGCAATTGGATCTTAGCTAATCTTGTCGGTGCGCCGGCGCCCCCGCCTCCGCCGAACGTACCTGCTCTCGACGATAGTCATGTTTCCGCGACGCTGCCCATCCGGGCCCGCCTGGCCGCGCACCGCGAGAAGCCCGTCTGCGCGAGTTGCCACAACCTAATGGATCCGGTCGGTTTCTCGCTTGAAAATTTCGATGCGGTGGGCCGGTGGCGTATGACGGAAGAGCAACTCCCCGTTGATGCCAAGGGGGGCTTACCCGATGGCTCGAAGTTTGAAGGGGTTAGCGGTCTTGAGCAGGCGCTCCTTGCTCGGCCGGATTTATTCGCGGCGACGCTGACGGAAAAACTTCTCACCTTCGCTCTAGGCCGCGGGGTCGAGTTGTCCGATGCGCCTGCCATCCGCGCCATCGTGCGTCGTGCCGAAGCGGATGATTTTCGTTTCTCCTCTCTTATTCTTGGTCTCGTCAACAGTCCGCCCTTTCAGATGCGTCGCACCCCTACACCATGAGCTCATTCGTCTCCAAAAAAGCCCTGCCTCGTCGTACCTTTCTGCGCGGCATAGGGGCCGCGTTGTCGCTCCCGCTACTGGACGCGATGATTCCTGCGGCCACCGCCTCGACGAAGACGGCGGCGTTGCCGGTCCGTCGTCTTGGTTATGTTTTTATGCCGATGGGTTGTGACCAGTCTCGCTGGACGCCGCGCGGAACCGATGGAAAACTCAGCGAACTATCGCCTATACTCGCATCGCTTGCGCCTCACCGTGAACACGTCACGGCTTTCACTAATCTAGAACTGCGCAATGCCTATCCGGGCTCGCACGCTACGTCCAACTCCTCGTTCCTGAGTGCCGCTAAAGCGAAACACACCGAAAGTTCTGACTATTATCTCGGTACCACTGCGGATCAACTCGCGGCGCGACAACTCGGCCGCGACACCCAGCTTGCCTCCCTCGAACTTTCGATGGACATGCTCCAGACCACCGGACAGTGCGACAACGGTTACGCCTGTGTTTACCAAAACAATCTTTCCTGGTCTTCGCCCACTACGCCGCTCCCTTCTGAGGCGCATCCGCGCATCGTCTTTGAGCGTCTATTTGGCGAAGGCGGCAGTCTGCTCGAGCGCCGCGCTTCGCTCCGGCAGCGAGCCAGTTTGCTCGATTGGATTACGGAAGATATTTCCAGTCTGAAGCAAAAATTAGGTCCAGCCGATCGCGCCAAGATCGCCGAATATCTCGATACCGTCCGTGAGGTCGAGCGGCGCATCCAGAAAGCCGAAGCCGATGTCGCCCTGAGTCCGCTGCCGCCCGATCTAGAGCGTCCGTTGGGTGTGCCGGCTTCGTACACGGAACACGCTAAGCTCATGTTCGATCTACAAGTCCTCGCCATGCAGGGTGACATCACGCGGGTGACGACCTTCCAGCTGGCGCGGGAAACGAGCAACCGTACCTACGCCGTCGAAACCGGCGTTGCGGATCCACATCATCCGCTTTCCCACCATGGCAACGACCCGGATAAAATCGCACGTATGGCCAAGATTAATGCGTTCCACGTTTCGCTTTTTGCCTATTTTTTAGAGCGCCTGAAGGCCACACCCGAGGGCAACGGCACGCTCTTGGATCATTCGTTACTGCTCTATGGTAGTGGTATTGGTAACCCGAACGTACACGATCATACCAATCTACCGATCCTAGTCGCCGGAGGCGCTGCTGGCGGCATGAAAGGCGGTCGACACATCCGCTACGACAAGCCCGTGCCGCTCGCCAATCTACACCTCACACTCCTCGATAAAGTGGGTGTGAACATCGAGCGCTTCGGCGATAGCTCGGGCAAAATCACCGATCTGTTTACCCCGCTCAGCGTGTGACGGTGTCTCGCGCAATGAAACTGAAGTCTCTTCTGTCCCTCTGTTCCGGCGCGCATGGCTGGGGAGCGCCCCCCCTGTTCTTGATGTGGGCGGGTTTCGTTGTCTGGAGTGGGACGAGCGCCGCGCGCGCATCGGAGGCGATGTTGAGTGCCGTCCAAGCCTCGGATCTGGTGCTCGTGCGCCGCCTCCTTGCAGCGGATCCTGCTGTCGCCCACGCGCCCAATCGTTACGGCGTCACTCCGCTCGCATTGGCTTGCACTAATGGTGACGCTGCGACGGTGGATGCGCTCCTTGCTGCCGGCGCCGATGCCAACCGCGCTTTGCTCGGCGGTGAAACTCCCTTAATGACCGCCGCGCGTACGGGTCGGGTCGCGGTCGTGCACTCGCTCCTCGCGCATGGAGCGGGCGTCGATGCCAAGCTTCCTGGCGGGCAAACCGCCCTGATGTGGGCCGCCGCCGAGGGTCACACCGAGGTGGTCGCGGCGCTCCTCGCCGCTAAGGCCGAGGTCACAGCGACGGTGCCCACGGGCCTCAACGCGTTGCTTTTCGCGGTTCGCGCGGGCCACCTCGAGACGGTGCGGGTTTTATTGAAAACGGGCTTGGATATCAACGCGGTCACCGCCCCGACCAAGACCGGCAACAAGCTACCCAAACGCGGCAATAGTGCGCTTACGCTAGCGGTGGAAAATGGCCACTTTGAAGTCGCCTCCGTGCTCCTCGACCTGGGAGCCGACCCCAACGACCTGCGCTCAGGCTACGCTCCACTGCATATTCTCGCATGGATTCGTAAACCCGACATCGGCGAGGACGAGGGCGACCCCATCCCTGAGGATCACGGCAACGTCACAAGCGAGCAACTCATCCGCAAGCTCGTCGCCCATGGGGCCGATGTAAACTTGCGGCTCACCGGTGGTCCCTCCTCGGGTGGCCGTATTAACCGCAAAGGGTGTACACCCTTTATGTTGGCGGCGGACACGGCGGACCTTGCTTTCATGAAACTCCTCGTCGAGCTCGGCGCCGATCCGAAGATCACGAATGTGGACGGATGTACGCCGTTGATGGCCGCGGCGGGGCTGGGCACGCGCTCCGCCGAAGAAGAAGCCGGCACCGACGACGAAGCGGTGGCAGCCTGCGATTATTTACTCAGTCTCGGCGCGGACATCGACGCGGTCTCAAAGCATGGCGATACGGCTATGCACGGGGCGGGCTTTGCTAACTTTCCGAAGGTGGTGAGTTTTTTAGATGCCAAAGGTGCTAAGATCGAAATCTGGAATCAAAAAAATCAGCGCGGCTGGACCCCGTTGATGGTGGCGGAGGGTCATCGGTATGGAAATTTCAAACCGTCATTTGAGACGATCGCGGCCTTTCACGAAGTGATGCGCGCTCATGGTTTGACGCCGCCCGAGCCAACGGCGCCGGTCGTAGAAATCGGCTACAAGCAGCTCTGAAACCAAGAAAAAGCAGAGGCCTGCCTGCGTCAGCCCGTGGCCGGATTCACGACTGGCGCGCCATCCAGCCACTCCCAGGCGGGAACGACCTCGACCGATACTCCCTCGAGCGACAATGCGTCCCGCTGATCTAAGGTGAAATTAATGTAGAGGGCGCCGGGCTGGCTGCGCAGCAGTTGTGCCTGTAGGACACTCTTCCCGCACCGGCGAACGCCGGTCAGAACCAAGGCGTGTTGGGTATTTCCGGTCGGGAGCTGGCGATTGATGGATCTAACGATCTCGGGATCGGCGGCGACGGGCGGCGACGGGCGGCGACGGGCGGCGACGGGCGGCCGCTGGTCTCTTAGGACTCTGATAAGTGTATTTCTTAATATCACAATACTGTAATATCGTAATATACACTATGGGGTTAAGGTCGTTGATGGCGTTGATGTTTCTTTAAATTAACTGGGTATGCACTTGAGGTAACCTTCAGCAGGGCATCTAATGCCATCAATGGCGGCGGGGTTGCCCTTCCCTAAAACAATCTCGGATTTCGACACGATGTTAGCGACCGATGAGAGGTGCGCTCGGTATCTCGCGGACCTCCGTTGGCCGGATGGTTACGTCTGTCTGAAGTGTGGGCACACGAAAGCGTGGATGTCGGCCCGGTGGATGTTCGTTTGCTCCAAGTGTCGGCACCAACGAAACGTGGCTGAAGGCACGCTGCTCTACCGGACACGCCAACCGTTGCGAACCTGGTTCCGCGTGGCTTGGACTGTCTGCGAACAGAAGAATGCAATCAGCGCTCTCGGACTGCAACGCGCTCTCGGATTTGGCAGTTACCACACCGCGTGGCAGTGGTTACATCGGATGCGCCGGGCCATGGTGCTGCCCGGCCGCAGTAAGCTCAGCGGCGAAGTGGAAGTTGATGAGGCGTTCATAGGCGGCGTGAAACATGGCGGTAAACGCGGGCGCGGGGCCGCCGGGAAAGCCCTTGTTCTCGTCGCGGTCGAGGTTCGCCAACATAGGAGGAAGCCGAAGCTGCGCGCCATCGGCCGAATTCGGCTCGCGGTGATCCCCGATGCCCGGGCTGCAACCCTGCTCCCAGCGGTAGCGGAGTTGGTTGACGTTGGCAGCAACGCGGTGACCGATGGCCTCACGAGCTACAATCGACTTCAGCTTGCTGGATTCAACCACACAGTCGCTCGCCTGAAGGCCGCAGTCGGCGTCGATCCATTGCCCATGTACCATCGCGTGATCTCGCTCTTGAAGAGGTGGCTCTTGGGCACGCACCAAGGTTCAGTGGACCACGCTTTCCTCCGGTTCTACCTCGATGAATTCGTCTTTCGGTTCAATCGACGCAGCTCTGGTAGCCGAGGCCTTCTTTTCTACCGTTTGCTGCAGCAGGCCGTAGTTCATCCACCCATCAAGAAACGAGATTTGCTCGCCAGTGCGACAACCCCTTTTCATCTACCCTGAAACCCATGAGTAAATCAAAGCACGCGGTCATCCAAGTAAAGGGCACGCCGGTCTCCGTCCTCTCGGTCGCCGATCAGGATTACATATCCCTGACTGACATGCTAAAGGCCAAGGACGGCGACTTCTTTATCTCGGATTGGCTTCGCAACCGAAACACGGTTGAGTTCCTTGGAGTGTGGGAGCAGGCATTTAACCCAGGGTTTAATTATGGCGAATTCGCCGTAATTAGAAGTAAGTCTGGATTAAATAGTTACAAGATAAGCGTCAAGGAATGGGTTGAGAAGACCAACGCGATTGGGCTGCGCTCGACAGCAGGCAGGTATGGCGGGACGTTTGCACACCCAGACATCGCCTACGAATTCGGCATGTGGATCAGCCCGGAGTTCAAAATCTATCTGGTGAAAGAGTTTCGTCGGCTGAAAGAGGACGAAAATGACCGGCTGAAACTCGGATGGAATCTGCAGCGCACGCTGTCGAAGATCAATTATCGAATACATACCGACGCAATCAAGGACACCCTAATACCTCCGGCAGTCTCCGGCGGACGTGTCGCGCTAGTATACGCGAACGAGGCCGATATCTTGAACGTAGCCCTTTTCGGTATGACGGCGAAAGAGTGGCGCGATCAAAACCCAAAGACCGATGGCAATATTCGAGACCATGCATCGCTCAACCAGCTGGTCGTCCTGACGAATCTCGAAAGCTTTAATTCAGTGTTTATCCGCCAAGGCCTGGCACAGGCCGACCGCCTCGTGAAGCTGAACGAAATTGCGATCTCCCAAATCCGCACGCTCGTCGTAAACGACAGCATCAAGAGGCTCCAGTAGCAAAGCAGTGTGCTGATGCCCGGTTCAAATCTGCAACGGGGTTGGGCGAGCCATAAGCTAAGCAACTGGGGGCTTTGACCCGGTTACGCCGAGTGCATACCCAGTTTAAATTAAGTGCCAGAAAAATGGCTCTAGGCAAGTTAACCGCTTCAATTCAGGAAGATTGCCTCATTGGTTTGGAAGAGGGCGTGGGCGAGTTTAGTCCAGGCATCGACGGGAGCGCGATTTTCGTTAAGAGCGAAGCCGCCGGGTGGGCGATTGTCCATGCCCCCTTTTTTCATATTGGCCATTTGGGTAGCGCGTTGGGCTTGGCGTTGTTGCTTACGGGCTTCCTCGGCGCGGGCGGAGCCGGGGGCGATGGGGAGGTCTAGGGCGAGGCCGGCAGGGTTCGCTTTCACGTAGCGGACGCCGAGGGCGATTTCTTGTTCGCTGGGTGGGCGTTGGTAGATCGCGAGATAAAGTGAGGTCACGCGTTCCTGGTCGCTTTTGAGGTCGGCAAATTCGAGGCGGTGAGTGAGGCGGCGGGCGGTTTCTACGACGAGCGGGCTGTTCATGAGAAACAAAGCTTGGGCGGGTACGATTGTTTCGTAACGGCGGCCGCTGGGGAGGTCAGGGTTGGGGAAATCGAACTGGGTTAACAGTTCGGGTGGGTTGCGGCGGTCGATGTAAGTGTAGACGGCGCGGCGGGTGGCGAATTCCTCGGTGCCCATCGGAATGGAACGACCGCCGAGCTTGAGTTCGAGGGTGCCGGCGATGGCGAGGAGAGAATCGTGGAGTTGTTCGAAATCGAGTCGTCGGAGTGGGGCGCGCCAGAGGTAGTGGTTGTGTGGGTCTTGCTCGGCGTACTTGGGGTTGTTGGCGGAGCTTTGTTGGTACGTGGCGCTGAGAACGATGAGGCGGTGGAGTTTCTTGATGGACCAGCCCCCTTCGATGAAGCGGCTCGCGAGGTAGTCGAGGAGGGCGGGGTGGGTGGGTGGCGACGACATGTTGCCGAGGTCGTCAGGGGTGGCGACGAAGCCGGCGCCGAAGTGTTGTTGCCAGACGCGGTTGACCAGAACGCGGGCGGTCATGGGGTTTTTCGGATCGGCGATGGCGATGGCGAGTGGGAGCCGGCCGCTACCTTCGTGCCATTCGGGGCGGTTCTTCGGGTCCGCAGAGAGAATTTCCAGGAAGCGGCGAGGCACGACAGGGCCTTTGTTTTGAGCTTCGCCGCGAAGGAGCACGGGGTAATCACGGGAGCGGGGTATGTCGGTCACGATGGCGGCGCGAGCGGGGGAGCCGGCGTGAGTGGCGTCGAGGTCGCCGATTGCCCGTTGGATACGGGTTTCTTCACGGACGAGTTCTTTGCGTTTCTCGGGGTCTTTTTCCCGGGATTTGCGGAAGGCGGCGTAGCGAGTTTCGAGCTCGTCGGCTTGTAGTTTGAGCTCGTCGGATTTGGCGAGGTAGTCGAGGAGCTCGGGAGTCTTGGGAATTTTGGCGAAGAGGGTAGGTTGGTCGCGGGCGTACTTAGGTTCGTTGAGGTTGGCGAAGACGCCGTACAGCGAGTAGTAGTCTTTGGTGGGGATGGGGTCGAATTTATGGTCGTGGCAACGGGCGCAGGAGACGGTGAGGCCGAGGAAGGCTTTGGTGGTTACGTCGATGCGATCGTTAATGATGTCGTGAGTGACCCCGTTGAATTTGTTGCCAAGGGTAAGAAAACCGAGGGCGGCGAGGGAGCGTTGATCGAGGGGTGGTTCGGGGTCGGGATTTTTAGCTTTCGTTTTTTTGATGGCCTCGGCGAGGAGGCGGTCGGCGGCGAGTTGTTCGACGATGAATTGGTTGTAGGGGAGGTCGCGGTTGAAGGCGTCGATGACGTAGTCGCGGTAGGTCCAAGCGTTGGGGTAGCGGAGGTCTTCGCGGCCCTTGGCGTCGCCCTTGGTGTCGGAGTAGCGGGCGACATCGAGCCAGTAGCGGCCCCAACGTTCGCCGTAGGCAGGGGAGGCAAGAAGGCGATCCACGAGCTGGGCGTATGCGTCGGGCGCGGGATCGCCGACGAAGGCATTGATCTCGGGGGTGGTGGGCGGCAGCCCGGTGAGGTCAAAGCTGAGCCGGCGGATGAGGGTGCGGCGATCTGCGAGGGGGTTGGGGGTGAGGTCGTGGTCTTGAAGAGAGGCTAGGATGAAATTATCGACCGGGGTTTGAATCCAAGCGGAATCGGCGGCAGTGGCGGGGATTGGAAGGGTAGGTTTCTTGACGGGTTGAAAGGCCCAATGATTTTTGCCGACGCCACCATAGGGGGTTAGGGCGCCGGGAGTGTTGGAAGCGGGGACGCGGGGATCGGGGGCGCCGCGACGGACCCATTCGGTGAGATCGGCGATTTGGGCGTCGCTGAGTTTTTTACCCTTGGGGGGCATCTGGAGTTCCTCGTCTTTATAGCTGATGGCGGTGATGAGGAGGCTTTCAGTGGGTTGGCCGGGAATGAGGGCGGGTCCGGTGTCGCCGCCCAAAAGGAGGGCGGCAGAAGAATCGAGCAGAAACCCCCCTTTAACGCGGTCGGCCTCGTGACTGTGGCATTTGTAACACTGGTCGACCAGGACAGGACGAATTTTGTTTTCGAAGAAGGCGAGGTCGGCGGGGGAGAGGGCGGTCGCGGGGATGGGTGTGGGGTTGGGCGATGCGGCGCGGCTCAGCGATGTGAGCAGGAGAATAAGCAGAATTGCAGGCGTGCGCATGGCGGGTGGGGCGCTTAGGCGAGGACGGGTTTTACGACCTCACCGGCGACGTCGGTGAGGCGAAAATCGCGGCCGTTGAAACGGTAGGTGAGCTTGGTGTGGTCGAGGCCAAGACAATGAAGCATCGTCGCGTGCAGGTCGTGAACATGGACCTTATCGGTGACGGCGGCGGCGCCGAATTCATCGGTTGCGCCGTGGACGGTGCCGCCCTTGATGCCGCCGCCGGCCATGACGACGGAGAAGGCTTTGGCGTTGTGATCGCGGCCGGGGTTTTCGTAGCCGTTGCGATCTTTGGTGGGTTTGCGGCCGAATTCTCCGCCCCAGACTACGAGGGTACTATCGAGGAGGCCTCGTTGTTTGAGGTCAGCGAAGAGAGCGGCTAGAGGTCCGTCGATTTCCCCGGCTTTGGCGGCGAGTTTTTCCTGGAGGTCTTGGTGGTGGTCCCAGCCTTCGTGCCAGACTTGGACGACGCGGACGCCGCGCTCGACGAGACGGCGCGCGATGAGCAGTTGTTTGCCTTGCTGGGTGTTACCGTAGGCGGCTCGGGTAGCTTCAGATTCTTTAGTGAGGTCGAAAGCGTCGGTGGCTTCCGTCTGCATACGGAAGGCAATTTCGTAGGATTCGAGTCGGGTCTCGAGGGCGGCCTCGCGTTGGAGATTTTGGGCGTGGACCTCGTTAAGTTGGTGAACGAAGTCGAGCTGGCGGCGTTGTTCGCGCGGGGCGACGTAGCTGTTGCGGATGTTTTGAATCATCTGCTGGACAGTGGAGGCGGTGGTGTTGATGGAGGCGCCTTGGAACGTGCCGGGGAGGAAGGCGGAGCCGTAGTTGCCGGCGCCTCCGGCGGGGAGCTTGCCGCTGCGCAGGGCGATGAAGCCGGGTAGATTTTGGTTTTCTGTACCCAGGCCGTAAACCAGCCATGAGCCGAGGCTGGGTTTGGTGAGGCGCAGCGAGCCGGTGTTCATGAAGACGGTAGCGACATCGTGGGCGGGGATGTCGGTCCACATTGAGCGGATGACCGCCAGATCATCGGCGTGGGCGGCGGTCTTGGCGAAGACATCGCTGATTTCTAGGCCGGAGGCGCCGTAGGGTTTAAATTGAAACGGTGAGCCCATCGCGATGCCGCCGTCGGCGAGGGTTTTGTTATTAAGGCGGGTGAGGGTCGGCTTGGGGTCCCAGGTGTCGACGTGGGATGGAGCGCCTTGGGCAAAAATGTGGATGACGGCTTTGGCTTTGCCGGGGAAATGCGGGGGTTTGGGCAGTAGAGGACTCGGGCCGGTTTTTAAGCTAGCGGGAGTCTCGGTCGCGCCGCGGAGGGCAGAAGGTATAAGTGAGGCGAGGCCTAGGGCACCGACGCCCATGCCGACGCGGGAGAGTAATTGGCGGCGGGTGAGAAAGTAATCGGCTAGGTCGGTTGATATGCCGTGACACGCGTGGCCGGAGTGCGGAGGAAAGTCCTGGGGCATGAAAGGTGAGACGCCAATGCGGCGGGGTGGTTGCGCCGAGGGTTAGGCGGAGGTTTCTAACTACCGCGGCTATTGAGGTTAGGGAAGCAAGAATTTCAACCTGTGGCCTCGGGTAACGCGGTTGCCTCGCTTTAATGTGGATTGCGGCCAGGCGGAATGCGTGATAAGGCGGTTGATTGTTTCCATGAGTAGAAGCAAGTTGAAGGGGTAACTCATGCGGCTTCGTCGAACCTCGATTTATTTTCTCACATGTTGGTTGGCTGCAGTGGCGGCGGAACGGGTGCCGGCGCGAGCCCAGGCCCCGGAGGCGTTGAACCGGCCAGTTCCCCTGACGGCAGTGAGCACGGGGCTGGCGGTTTCGCCTGCAATGGCGACGCTCACGTTGGCAGCGGCGCAGCGCGCACAGGAGCTTGGATTTCCGGCGACGGCGGCGGAATTATATCGTGAGGCCTTAGCGGCGCCGGGTGCGGATCGAGCCAAGCTCACGCTCGGATTGGTGACCGCGTTGCTTGACGATGGGCGCATCGCTGAGGCGGAAGGCGCCTTGAACGGCTGGATCGGGCAGCGCGGCAGCGCGTGGCAATTGCGGGCGGGCCTAGCGGCGGCGGCGGCACGCAAAATCGATGCGGCTAAGGCGGCACTCGCGGCGGTGAAAGAAACCGAACTGGTGCCAGGCGACCGTGCATGGTGGTTTTATTTGCAAGGCCTGCTTGCGGGCGAAGGCGGGGACGTGAAATCCACGAATAAATTTTTTGAGCAGGCGCAAGCCACGGCGGCGACGGAGTTGGCGAAGACACGGTTTCGACTCGAGGCGGAGCGGACTTTGCTCCGGCGCAGTGGTACCGGCAATGAGTCTGATCTTTCTGGGCAACGGCAGGCGATGGCGCGTTTCGCGGGGCAGGCGACCGGCTATGGGGCAGCGCGGACGTATGCAGCGAACTTAAATGCGCTTGGGCGGAGGTCTGAGGCGGTGGCTGTGATTCAGCAGCAGTTGCTCGTGTTGCCGCGCGATGACCGTCAGTATGCGGATGATTTTCGGCTGTGGCTCGGTTTGATCGCAGGCGCGGGGGAAGGGGCGGGGCGCACGGCGTTGTTGGAACTGGTATCGAGTGGGCGTGATGGAGTGCGGCAACGCTTGGCGTTGCGCTTGTTGGCGCATGCGTCGGAAAAAAATCCGGGGCGCAGTCAATTGCGGGTGGAGCTTGGGCGTTGGATCGCGGAGACGCCGGCTCATGCGTTGCAGGAAGATTTTTATCTCTATCGAGCTAATTTGCAGTTGGGTGATAAAAGCTACGTGGCGGCGGAAGACGACGCCCGCGCGTTGTTAGAGAAATTTCCCGGTTCACCGCTGCGCGCGGAGGCTTTGGAGGTGCTTACGGGCGCGGCGTGGGAGCAACGGCGATACCGCCTGGCAGCGGATAGCGCGAAGAAGGCGGCAGCGGCATTTTCAGCCGGGGCCCGCCGAGCGGAGTTGGGTGTACTGGTGGCAGAGGCCTGGTTTCGCGCCCAGGATTTCCGGTCGGCGGCGGATGCTTATGCGGCGGTGTTGCGCGATCCGCCGGAGGGGCTCAAAGCGGAGACGTTGAGTGCGCTGCGTTTTCAACGTGTGCAGTCGGAGATCGAGGCGGGTGCACCGGAGGCGGCGCAGGCGTTGCTCGATGGGTTTGCGGTGGCCCCAGGTTTTTCTGTCGAAGACCGTTGGCGCTCGGAGTGGAATCTGGCGCGGGCCTTGCAGGCGCGCGGAGGCCCTGGCGTAGCGGCAGCTTACACGCGCGTGGAGCGAGTACTCGGCGGGAACGTGGCGGCCGGGTTGCCGGCGAAATTGCGCGCTCGTTTGGAGTGGTTGCGTGCCCGTTTGGCGCTCGATGTGGAGCCGGCGCAACCCGTGAAGGCGTTGGAGTATCTGCGTGCGTTGACGCCGGAGGCGCTGGCGAAGTCCTTACCGAGTGAATCGGTTGCGCTACGCACGGAGCTAGCAAGTGCGGCGGCGTTGCTGCAGGCGCAGGCCTTGTTTAAGCAGGGTAACGAAGAGGCGGGCGTGGCGCAGCTTAAAAAGTTGCGTGAAGATTTTAAAGGCGCGGATGCGGCGGTGGCGTCGTATCTGGAGGAAGCCGATCACTACGCCAAGCAGTTCAACGCGGTGCAGGCGCAGCAGCTTTACACGGATCTGGCGGATAAATTTCCGGGTAATATCAACGCGCCCTACGCTTTGTATTTCGCGGCCTTGCAGGCGGAGGCGCGTGGCGATGGTGATGTGACTTTGAAAGAGGCGAATAATCTTTTAGATCGAATGGTGTCTAAGTATCCGCAGAGCGACCTGGTGTTTGCTGCGCGTCTAAAACAAGGTAACTTGCTGCGGAAATTGGGTCAGTTTCCGCAGGCGCAACAGACTTATGAGTCTTTGGTGAATGCGTTTGCGACGAGTCCGGACGTGGTGTTGGCGCAGCTGGCTTTGGCGGAGTGTCACAACGCGCAAGCGGCGAGCGACCCCGCGCATTTGGAGAGCGCGCTGGTGTTGTTAGAGCATGTGCGCGATCGCGTAGACGCGCCAAGCGATGTGCGAATCGAGGCGGGTTTTAACTTGGGTGTCGTGTTGCGGCAGCGCGGCGAGCTGGAGAAAGCGGCGCTTGGTTGGTGGCGCGATGTGGTCTCGCCGTTTTTGTTGGATACGAAGATGGCTGCGCAGCTGAGCGAGAAGGCGAAGGGACGCTACTGGATGGCGCGAACGTTGATCGAATTCGGCGGATTGCGCGAGCAGCAGGGTAAACTCGAGGAAGCGAAAGAGGCCTGGCTACTTTTAATTAAGGAGGGATTGCCCGGCGAGGTGCAGGCGAAGGCACATTTAGCGAAATATGGAGTCGCTGTGCCAAAGTAATTTGAGGCTGAGCGATTCCGTGGTTTCGCGTTTGCGGAGCCGAGGCGCGGCCGTGTAACTATTTCCCCACCACGATGTCTGTTTTTAATTTTACGATTTTTGCCAAGGGCGGCCCGATGATGTGGGTGCTGTTGGCGCTGGGTTTTTTGACCGTGTTGCTCGCGTTTGAGCGGGTATTATTTTTGCACCGTGGGCAGATCCGTGCGACCACGTTTCTTGAAGGGATAAAAAATATTTTGGCGAAACGGCGTCTCGTTGAGGCGCTGACCGTGTGTGAGGAGACGCCGGGTCCGGTCGCGGCGGTGGTGAAGGCGGCGTTGCTCCACGCCGAGGCGGATATAGAGACGATGCGCTTTCACGTGCAGGAGGCGGCGATTGTGGAGTTGCCGGCGCTTGAGCGGCGTATCGGCAGTATCGCTACAATTGCGCAGGTCGCGCCGATGGTCGGATTGCTCGGCACGGTGCTGGGGATGGCCACGACGTTTCTGGCGTTTGAGAAAGATTACATGAGTGCAAGCGCGTTGGCCACGGGGATGTGGCAGGCGTTGTTGTGTGCGGCGGGCGGGTTGATGTTAGCGCTGCCGGCGCATGTGGCGCACCATTTTCTGAGCGGTCGGGTGCGTTCGATCGTGCGCGATGTGGAATGGTCGGGTAACGAGATTATGCGTTACCTGCAAAACGATTATCGCGGGCGCAAGCCGGGTGGCTCAGAGGTGGTGGAAACATGATTACGCGACCCCTTGATCTCGCGTCGCATTTGCGCGTGCCGCCGCGGTCTTTTGATTTTTTGTTTTACGTGAACGCGGGGCTGCTCGTGTTGTTTTTCTCGTTGTTTGGTTCGCGCTTTATCTTAGCGCCTGGGTTGGGGGTGGATTTTCAAGTGCCGGAAGTAGCGGGTGCGACCTTAGGCGCGCAGCCGACGACCCACCGTATCACGGTCCGTCGCTCGGGGCAGATTTTTGCGGACGATGGATTGGTCTCTTTGAAGCAGCTCGGCCTGTGGCTGGAGCGACAGAAAACGAAGACGCCGAAGCCCTCGTTGTTGATTTTGGCTAGTGCCGGTGTGCGCAATGATGAACTTGCGGAGATTGTCACGGTCGCGCGTCGGGCAGGCTTTGCGGTGGTTTGGGGTGCTTTGGAGCCGGCCGAGGGGGGCGAGGGGGGGCGCAAGTGAAGATCCCAAGGCAGAGCGAGCGTCGTCTTTGGCTGTGGGCGGCGGCAGGTGCGGCGATCTTAGGCATGGGCTTTATTTTGATGTTTCAGGAACCGCTTAGTACTGATAGAAAGGAACATGCCAAAGTCCGCGCTCGAGACTACGTTCGTTCCGAGGCGGTGCCGCAGGTGGGGTTTCGAAGGGTTGCGCCGGAGGAGGCGTCGTTGGTCGATCCCTCGCCGCTGTTTTTGCCGACAGCGTGGAATACGGCGCAGAAAGAAGTCGCTTTGCCCAAAGTGGGTGGAGCATTTGCCGATTACCCGGCCCGCTTCGCTTATGATGAGGTGGAGTTTCGTTCGCTTGCGCCGAAAAACAACGCGGTGGTGACTATTGGGGGGGTGTTGGCGCTGAATTCGCCCGATACGGCCTTGCTGGGGATGGGGCGTGGCTCATTGCAATTGCCTCAATTAGTGCAGCGCAGCGCGGTTTATGAAGTAGCGCAAGCTCATGGCGGCCGCGTGGTACTCGCGGAGTCCCTATTAGATGCACATCCTCCAGACGCAGGGATTTGGGAACCGATTGAATTTTTAGCCGTGGTGAATGCGGCGGGGTTGAGCGGGCCCTTGGTTCCGACGGTGCGATCAAAGATCGAAGAAGTGGATGCGTATTTTTCGAATTACCTAACGCAGAACCTGCGAATTGGGTCAAAATTAGCTCCAGGGGTATATCGAATTTGGGTTGGACCGTAGATTTTTCACCAAATGGGCAAGTTTGCTGTTGACGGCCCAAATCGCAGGAAGCATTTTCAACCCTCATTTTCGTTTTTTGGCACGGTCTCTTTGTCTGCCCAGATAGCTCAGTTGGTAGAGCACGTTCTTGGTAAGGACGAGGTCGCCGGTTCGACTCCGGTTCTGGGCTCCATGCTAAAAAACAACGTCGGTCTCGCTTCTACGACGTAAAACCAGAAGTCTCATTTCATCCAAACCCAAACACACGTCTCCCATGGCTAAAGGCACATTCGAACGCACGAAACCGCACGTCAACGTTGGCACCATCGGCCACGTCGACCATGGCAAAACCACCACGACGACCGCAATCCTTGCCGTCCAGGCCCGCAAAGGCCTCGCTGAGGTAAAGTCTTACGCGGACATCGCTAAAGGCGGCACCGTCCGCGACGCTTCCAAGATCGTAACGATCTCGGTGGCTCACGTCGAATACCAGACGGAAAAGCGCCATTATGCGCACGTCGACTGCCCCGGCCACGCTGACTTCGTGAAGAACATGATCACGGGTGCCGCGCAAATGGACGGAGCTATCCTTGTGGTCTCCGCCGCTGACGGCCCAATGCCGCAGACCCGCGAGCACATCCTTCTCGCCCGCCAAGTCGGTGTGCCAAAGATCGTTGTTTGGCTCAATAAAGTCGACTTGATCGACGACAAAGAGCTCCTCGACCTCGTCGAGATGGAAATCCGTGAGCTGCTCACCAAGTATCAATTTGATGGCGATAATGCCACGATCGTCCGTGGATCCGCCACCGCCGCTCTGGACGACAAGCCTGAGGGTAACGCCGCGATCACGGCGCTCATGAACGCTATCGACACCGATATTCCTGAGCCCGTTCGCGAGAACGACAAACCCTTCCTGATGTCTGTTGAAGACGTGTTCTCGATCACGGGTCGCGGCACCGTTGCCACCGGTCGTATTGAGCGCGGCTCCTGCAAGATCAACGAGACGGTTGAAATCGTTGGTTTGAAGGATACCGTCACGACGGTCATCACCGGCATTGAAATGTTCCGCAAGCTCCTCGACTCCGGTCAAGCGGGCGACAACGTCGGTATGCTTCTGCGTGGTATTGAAAAAGAAGGCATCGAGCGTGGCCAAGTGATTGCCGCCCCGAAGTCCATCAAGCCGCACAAGAAGGCCAAGGCTGAGATCTACGTCCTCTCTAAGGACGAAGGTGGCCGCCACACCCCATTCTTCAATGGTTACCGTCCCCAGTTCTACTTCCGCACGACGGACGTGACCGGTATCGTCAACCTGCCGAAGGGCGTTGAGATGATCATGCCTGGCGACAACATCGCCGTCGAGATCGACCTCATCGTTCCCATCGCTATGGAAACGACTCAAAAATTCGCTATCCGCGAAGGCGGTCGCACCATCGGTGCTGGTCGTATCACCGAGATCATCGAATAAGTTCGATTTAAAACCTTAAACTCGACTTCGCCGAGGCCTCGTAACGGGGCCTCGGCTGCGTCGTCTAAGAAAGCCCATTCCACAGGCGTGTAGCTCAATTGGTAGAGTAGCGGTCTCCAAAACCGTTGGTTGGGGGTTCGATTCCCTCCGCGCCTGCCAAATTTAAGTTCATGAAAAATCCGTTCCGCAGCACTCGTATTTTCTTTGGCGAAATGGTCGGCGAGCTCCAAAAAGCTTCCTGGCCCACCCGCACCGAACTGCGCGACTCCACCTTGGTGGTGGTCCTAGCCGGTGTGCTGCTCGGCGTTTTCACGAGCATTAGTGACTTCGCTCTCATCAATGTTGTGGACCTCTTCACGTCCTGGGTGAACTAATCTAGCCCCATGCCCGATACATCGAACGTCCCTGGTAATGCGCAGTGGTTTGCGCTCCACACCCTCTCCGGCCAGGAGAACAAGGTGAAGGCCTACATTGAGAAATTCAAAAAAGCTGAAGAGCTCGAAGATGCTATTTTCGAAGTCTTGCTGCCCACGGAAGTTGTCTCCGAGGTCAAGAACGGCAAGAAGAGCACCAAGGTGCGCAAACTTTATCCGGGTTACGTCTTCATCCAGATGGTCCTGTTCGGAGAAGACAAAAAGGTTATCAACAAACCGTGGTATTTCGTTAAGGAAGTTGCCGGAGTGATTGGTTTTGTTGGGGGCGAACGCCCAGCTGCCCTCCAAGCCTCTGAGATCGTTGAAATCCGTTCGCGCATTGAGGCTGCCAACGGCAAAGAAGTTCCTAAGGTGCAGTACACTGTGGGTGAAGAAGTCAAAATCACCGACGGTGCCTTCGCCAGTCTTACGGGCCGGATCGATGAGATCGATCCCGACCGCGGCAAGCTCAAGGTTTCTGTTTCTATTTTCGGTCGCTTCACCCCGGTCGAACTCGAATACTGGCAAGTGCAGCGCAATAGCGAGTGATGCTTCGCGCCACCTCCGCCATCTTCCTGAATCCAACTCGTTAATTTTACCATTTAAACTTTTTTACCATGGCCAAGAAAATCCAAGGCTACATTCGTCTTCAACTTCCAGCCGGCGCCGCCAATCCTGCGCCCCCGGTCGGTCCTGCGCTCGGTGCCCAAGGCGTCAATATCATGGCGTTTTGTAAGGACTTTAACGCCCGCACCAAGGATCAGAACGGTATGATCTTGCCGGTGGTGATCACCGTTTACAGCGACAAGAGCTTCACCTTCATCCTTAAGTCCCCGCCAGCGTCTGTGCTGCTGAAGAAGGCTGCGAACATCGCTAGTGGTTCGGCCAAGCCTAACCAAGACAAAGTCGGCAAGGTCACCAAGAAACAGCTGCTTGAGATCTATAAACTCAAGGCGAAGGATCTCAACGCTAAGGACGACGAAGCCGGCATTAAGATCATCGCTGGCACCGCCCGGAACATGGGCATCGAAGTCGTCGGCTAACATTTTCCCGCACCCACACTAACAACACTCGCCGCGGGAGTCCCTCTGGGACGTTCGCACCGCAAGGAGTCACAATGCCAAAGAAACAGAGCAAACGCTACCGCAGCGCCCTTAAGGTTGCTGATCTCACCAAGGATTACCCACTCGCTGAAGCGGTGGAAATCCTTACCAAATTCCCCAAGGCTAAGTTCGACGAGACCGTCGAATTGTCCTTCCGTCTTGGCGTCGATGGCGCCTCTGGCGACCAAAACGTCCGCGGCACCACGCCGTTGCCCAATGGTTCGGGCAAAAAAGTTCGCGTCTTGGTGTTCACCGACAATCCCGCTGCGGCACTCGCTGCTGGTGCTGATACTGCCGGTCTTGCCGACATCATGACCAAGATCAACGAAGGTTGGCTTGATTTCGACGTTGCGATTGCGACCACCGAGGCGATGAAACAAGTTCGTACGCTCGCTCGCGTGCTCGGCCCTAAGGGCCTGATGCCGAACCCGAAGTCTGGCACGGTCACCGACGATATCGCTGCCGGCATCAAAGCCGTCAAAGCGGGTCGCGTTGAGTTCAAGATGGATAAAGCGGCGATCATCGGCGTCGGCGTCGGTAAGCGCTCGTTCACCAATGCCCAGATCCTCGAAAACGCTCTTTGCGTGCTCGATGCTGTAGGCAAAGCCAAGCCCGCCTCCTTCAAGGGCGGCGTTTTCATCAAGTCTGTCACCATCTCCTCGAGCATGAGTCCCGGCGTTCACATCGCCTCGACCGAGTTCAGCAAATATTAACCGGAGCCCGACCCATGAGAGCCGAAAAAAATTACCTGATCGCCGAGGTCGAGACGCACCTCAAAAAATCCGACTACGTCATCCTCGCCAATTTCACGAAAGTGACTGTGGCTGACGTGGCTGACCTGCGCGCTAAACTCGCCGCTGAAAAAGCCGAGTTCCACGTCGTCAAGAACAGTTCCCTCCGGGTCGCCGCCAAGGCGCTCGGCCTGCCCGAGATCGAGTCCGCCCTGAGCGGTCCGACCGCGGTGGTGGTCGGCGGTAAAAATCCCGCTGGCGTCGCCAAAGTCCTCAAGAAGTTCTTCGAGGATAAGCAAAAGCTCGAAGTGAAGATTGGTGTGCTTGACAAGAAACTCGTCAGCCCAGCCGACCTCGCCAAGATGGCTGACCTGCCCTCGTTCGAGGCCCTGCGTTCCCAGTTCCTGGGTATGCTCACCAGCAATGCGGCGTCCTTCGTCCGCGTGCTCGACGCCAAAGTCAAAAAGGAGCAACCCGCCGCCTAAACCTTTTTCATCGGCGACTCGATTTTCATCGATCAAGTCGCCGAGAAATAACCTCCATTGGGGTAGGCTAGGGGATACGTCTCTTAAACGCGTTTCACTTTTCGAAACCGCTAGTCGCCTCAGGAAACTACTACTATGAGCAACATCACCAAAGACCAAGTTATCGAGTGGCTGTCCGCGCAGACCATTCTGGATCTCGCCGCCCTCGTCAAAGACCTCGAAGGCAAGTGGGGCGTTTCCGCCGCCGCTGCCGCTGCTCCCGCCGCCGCTGGCGCCGGTGCCGCTGCTGCCGCTCCTGCCGAAGCGCAGACCGAGTTCACCGTCATCCTCAAGGAAGCCGGCGCGAACAAGATTGGCGTCATCAAAGAAGTCCGCGCCATCACCGGCCTGGGCCTCAAGGAAGCCAAGGATCTCGTCGAAGCCGCCCCGAAGCCCGTCAAGGAAAACGCCCCCAAGGCCGAAGCCGAAGACATCAAGAAGAAGCTCGAGGCCGCCGGCGCCAAAGTCGAACTCAAGTAATCGCTTGGTCGATTCTGCCTGCATTAATTCACAAAACCATCGGACAGGCCGTGCCTCGCGCGGTCTGTCCTTTGGCTTTTTCTTTGTTCTTTCGTTAGGTTCCCGCGCGGCGCATTGAGCGCCGGGCACTTGTCTTTTTTTCGTCATTCACCTCCGACCGGATATTCCCATGGCCGACCGCACTCACTCCGAACGCACGAACTTCGGCAAACTCCGCGAAGTCATTCAGCCGCCGAATCTCATTGAGATTCAGATCACCTCCTATCTCGAGTTCCTCCAAAAGGGCATTCCCGAGAAGCAACGCAAGCCCCAGGGCTTGGAGGCCGTCTTCCGCGAGGTATTCCCGATTCACTCCTATGACGAGCGCCTCGTCTTGGAATACGTTTCCTACACCCTCGGTGAATCCAAGAATTCCGAGCTCGAGTGTCTGCGTGAAGGCGTCACCTACTCGGTGCCCCTTTACGTGAAGCTCCGTCTTCGTGAGGAAGACTTCATCAAGGATGAAGATATTTATATGGGTGAAATTCCCATGGTGACGGAGCGCGGCTCCTTCATCATCAACGGCGCGGAACGTGTCGTTGTCTCCCAGCTGCACCGTTCGCCTGGTATCGCTTTCGAAGTGACGCCGCACCCGAACGGCAAGTTGCTCCATTCCTTCCGCATTATCCCGGACCGTGGTACCTGGCTCGAAGTCCAATTCGACAACAACGATCTGCTCTACGTCTATCTCGATCGCCGCCGCCGTCGTCGCAAATTCCTCATCACGACCTTGCTTCGTGCCATCGGCTATTCGAGCGACATCGACATCTTGAATCTCTTCTACGAGATCAAGGATCTCAAGGTTTCCAAGGCCCTCGACCTCGAGAACGTTTCTACGCTCGTCTTGGTCGAAGACGCAATCGATGCCCAACAAGGCGTCGTTCTCGCTCGTGCGTTTGAACCGCTCACCAAGCAGATCGTCCGCACCTTCGAAAAACACGGCATTTCCACGATCCGCGTGATCGACACCACCGTCGACGAAGGCGCCCTCATCCGTGCGCTCAAGAAAGACCCGACGCGCAACGAAGAGGAAGCCCTCAAGGAAATCTACAAGCGTCTGCGTCCCGGCGAGCCGCCAACCACCGCCAACGCAAAAGCCCTCCTCAAGCGCTTGTTCTTTGATCCGAAGCGTTATGACCTCGGTCGTGTCGGTCGCTACAAGGTTAACCAAAAGCTTGGTCTTAAGGTTACCCTCGAGCAACGCATTATCGAGAGCGGCGACATTGTGGCCGCCACGAAATATCTCGGTCGTCTGAAGAAGGGCGAAGGCGTCGTTGACGATATTGACCATCTCGGTTCCCGCCGCGTCCGTACCGTCGGCGAACTCTTGGCTAATCAATGCCGCGTCGGCCTCAGCCGCACCGAGCGTTTGGTGCGCGAGCGCATGACAATGTATGACCAGAGCGTCGATTCGATCACGCCCCAAAAGCTGATCAATCCGAAGGCTCTGACCACGGTCATCCGTGATTTCTTCGCGCGCAGCCAGCTCTCGCAGTTCATGGACCAGATCAACCCGCTCGCTGAGGTCACGCATAAGCGTCGTCTTTCTGCGCTTGGGCCAGGTGGTTTGAATCGCGAACGCGCCGGCTTCGAAGTGCGCGACGTGCACCCGTCGCACTACGGTCGCATCTGCCCGATTGAGACCCCTGAAGGTCCGAACATCGGTCTAATTAATTCCCTCTCGACTTACGCTCGCGTGAACGAGTTCGGCTTCATTGAGACGCCTTACCGCATCGTCAAAGACGGCCGCGCCACCGACAAGATCGAGTACCTCACCGCCGACCAAGAAGAAGCCAAGGTCATTGCCCAGGCTAATTCCGAGATCGACGAAAAGGGCCACTTCAGCGGCAAGGTCACCGTTCGTCAGGACGGCGAGTTCCTCGAAGTCTCCGCTTCCGAAGTCCACTACATGGACGTCTCGCCGAAGCAGGTTATTTCGATCGCCGCCGGCATGATCCCGTTCCTTGAGCACGACGATGCGAATCGCGCACTCATGGGCGCCAACATGCAACGCCAAGGCGTGCCGCTGCTCCAAGCTGAGTCGCCGCTCGTCGGCACCGGCATCGAAGAACGCGTCGCCCGCGACTCTAAGATCGTCGTCGTCGCTGATGAATCCGGCATCGTTGCCTCGGTGGATGCGAAACGAATCGTCGTCACCAAAGACGGCGAGCTCCCGCGCAACCTCAAGCACGACCCGAAGAATCACGTCTTCATTTACGAGCTGCGCAAATTCATGCGCTCGAACGCGGGTACCTGCTTCAATCAGAAGCCCATCGTTGCGCTCGGCCAGAAGATCAAAGCGGGACAAATCATCGCCGACGGTCCCTCGACCGACAAGGGCGAGATGGCGCTCGGTCGTAACGTACTGGTCGGCTTCATGCCGTGGAACGGCTACAACTTCGAAGACGCTATCCTCATCTCCGAAAAGGTGCTGAAGGAAGATATCTTTACCTCGATTCACATCCAGGAATTCGAAGTCAATGCCCGCGACACCAAGCTCGGGCCTGAAGAAATCACGCGCGACATCCCGAACATCGGGGAAGAAGCGCTCAAGCATCTCGACCATAACGGCGTTATCCGCATCGGTGCCGAAGTGAAGCCTGGCGATATTCTCGTCGGCAAAATCACTCCGAAATCCGAAACCGAACTCGCGCCTGAGGAAAAGCTGCTCCGCGCCATCTTCGGCGAAAAAGCGGCTGATGTTAAAGACACCTCGCTGGTCGTTCCGTCTGGCGTCGGTGGTATCATCATGGACGTGAAGGTTTCTTCCCGCATTGATAATCAGGAAGAAAAACTCTCGCCCTCTGACCGTCGTCGTCAGGTGAAGCAAATCCAAGAGGAATACAAAACGCAGATCGATAAACTGCGCGAAGGCCTCACGGAAGCGCTCTCCAATATCCTGCTCGGTGAGAAAATCCCGCTCGACGTTATCAACGGCGAGTCTGGTGAAATCATCATCCCAGCTAACCGTAAGATCACCAAGACCCTGCTGCGTCGTCTCGCGGCCGTTTCCAAACATGTCCAGATCGATCCGTCCCCGGTTCGTATCAAGATCATGGAAATCATTGGTTCGTATCAGACCAAGTTTGACGAGCTCGAGACTGACCGTGAGCGCAAGATTGGCGCGGTTGAGGCCGGTGAAGGCTCCGGAGACGGCGCCATCAAGCAGGTCAAAGTCTACGTTGCCACCAAGCAGAAGCTTGAAGTCGGCGACAAGATGGCCGGCCGCCACGGCAATAAGGGCGTCGTCGCCAAGATCGTACCGGAAGAAGACATGCCGTTTCTGCCGGACGGCACTCCGGTTGAAATCTGCTTGAACCCCCTCGGCGTGCCTTCGCGCATGAACGTCGGACAGGTTCTAGAGACGCATCTGGGCTGGGCTTGTAAGAAGCTCGGTCTCAAGGTGGCCACTCCGGTGTTCGATGGTATTTCCGAAAAACGCGTCCGCGAATACTTGAAGGAGGCCAAGTTGCCGACCTCGGGTAAGAGCCCGCTTTACGATGGTCGTACCGGCGAGAAGATCGATCAAGAGGTCGTGGTCGGCTACATCTACATGATGAAGTTGAACCATCTTGTTTCGCACAAGATTCACGCCCGCGCGGTCGGTCCCTACTCGTTGGTCACGCAGCAACCGTTGGGCGGCAAAGCCCAGTACGGCGGCCAGCGTTTCGGCGAAATGGAAGTGTGGGCGCTTGAAGCCTACGGCGCCGCGCACACCCTCCAGGAGTTGCTCACCGTCAAATCCGACGATGTGCAAGGCCGCACCAAGATCTACGAGTCGCTCGTCAAGGGAGACAATACCCTGGTCGCCGGCACGCCTGAGTCCTTCAACGTTCTCATTAAAGAAATCCAGTCCCTCGGCCTGGATATCAAACTCCAGAAACGCGACGCGCTCAGCTACGGTTCTTAAACCGCCGCCCGCATCCCGTTCACTCTAAAAAAAATTCAGGAGCTAAAGCCATGATTCAACCCGCCGAAACCGCCGCCTCCAACCGTGACGAAGCCCGCGCAGCCTTGGGCCTCGAAGAGAGCCCGTTCGACTGCGTGTCCATCACCGTCGCATCGCCCGAGACCATTCGTAAATGGTCTAAGGGCGAAGTTAAGAATCCGGAGACGATTAACTATCGTACCTTCAAGCCCGAGCCAGGCGGTCTTTTCTGCCAAAAGATCTTCGGGCCAGTGCGTGATTACGAATGCGCCTGCGGAAAGTACAAGCGCATCAAATACAAGGATGTCGTCTGCGATCGTTGCGGCGTCGAAGTGACCATCGCTCGCGTCCGTCGCGAACGTATGGGCCATATCGAGATGGCCGTTCCCGTGACGCACATCTGGTTTCTAAAGTCGATGCCGAGCCGTCTCGGTTTGTTGCTCGATATGACCGCTCGCTCCCTTGAGCGCGTGATCTACTACGAGAACTACATGGTGATCGATCCGGGCAAGACCCCGCTCGAGCTGAAGCAACTGCTGACCGACACCGAGTATCGTCAGGCTTTAGACGAATACGGCGCGGATTCTTTCGTCGCTAAGATGGGTGCTGAAGCGGTTCGTGACGCCCTCGTTAAGACCGACATGGAGGCCACCGTCGCCGAGCTCCAGGAGCAGATGCGCGCCACCAAGTCCAAGCAGATCAAGAAGAAGCTCTCGAAGCGGCTCAAGGTCATCCAAGGCTTCATCCACTCGCGTTCCCGTCCGGAATGGATGGTCCTCGAAGTGTTGCCGGTGATCCCGCCTGACCTGCGTCCGCTGGTTCCACTCGAAGGCGGTCGTTTCGCCACCTCCGATCTCAACGATCTTTATCGCCGCGTCATCAACCGCAATAACCGGTTGAAAAACCTGATGCAGCTCAAGACGCCTGACGTTATCATTCATAACGAAAAGCGCATGTTACAGGAAGCCGTTGACGCCTTGTTCGACAACGGTCGCCACGGTCGTCCAGTCACGGGCGCCGGCAATCGTCCGCTGAAATCTTTGAGCGACATGCTCAAGGGTAAACAGGGCCGTTTCCGTCAAAACTTGCTCGGTAAGCGCGTCGACTACTCGGGCCGTTCCGTTATCGTGATCGGTCCTGAGCTTAAGCTCAGCCAATGTGGTCTGCCCAAGAAGATGGCGCTCGTGCTTTTCGAGCCGTTCATCATCCGTCGACTGAAGGAGCTCGGCTTCGTGCACACCGTCCGCGGTGCGCGCAAGATGATCGAGAAAAAATCTCCGGAGGTGTGGGATATTCTGGAAGAAGTGACCAAGGGTCACCCGGTGCTGCTTAACCGCGCTCCGACCCTGCACCGTCTGTCTATTCAAGCCTTCGAACCTGTCCTGATCGAGGGCGAAGCCATTCGCGTTCATCCGCTGGTCTGTACCGCCTACAACGCGGACTTCGACGGTGACCAAATGGCCGTGCACGTGCCGCTCTCCCTCGAGGCTATCCTTGAGTGCAAGCTGCTGATGATGGCGACCAACAACATCTTCTCGCCGTCCTCCGGCAAGCCGATCCTCACGCCCTCGCAGGACATTGTCCTAGGTGCGTACTACCTCACCATCGAGCCCCGCACCAAGCCAGCCAAGGGCGTCCGCGTGCCGCTACTTAGCGGTTTGCATGAAGTGCTCTACGCCAAGGCCGACGGCGCGCTCAAGGTTCATGATTGGGTCGAAGTGCCAAATCCTGATTTCGGTCGCGACACCGTTTACGGTAACAAGGAGAAGAAAACCCTCCGTGCCACCGTTGGCCGCGTCATCTTCAACCAAATCTGGCCAAAAGAACTCGGTTTCATTAACTTCCCGGTTCCGAAGGCGAAGCTCGGCGATCTGATCCTTAATACCTACAAGTCGGCCGGTCACGCGATGACCGTTGAGACGCTCGACAAGCTAAAGGAGCTCGGTTTCCAAACCGCGTTCCAAGCGGGTATTTCGATCGGTATCGACGACATGATTATCCCAGAGTCGAAGAAGGACATCGTCATCGACTCGCGTAAGAAAATCACCGAGGTCGAGGCCCAATTCAATAAGGGTATCATCACCGATGGCGAACGCTACAACAAGGTCGTCGACATCTGGACCAACGCCACCGACCGCATTGCCAAGGAGGTTTTCGCCAAACTCGAAACCAACGAAGGCAAGACTGAGGTGAATCCGGTTTACATCATGATGGATTCCGGCGCGCGTGGTAATAAGCAGCAGGTTCGCCAGCTCTGTGGCGCCCGCGGTCTTATGGCCAAGCCCTCCGGCGAAATCATTGAACGTCCGATTCTCTCCTCCTTCCGCGAAGGCCTTACGGTTCTAGAATACTTCATCTCGACGCACGGTGCCCGTAAGGGTCTGGCTGATACCGCGCTCAAGACCGCGGACGCCGGTTACCTCACGCGCAAATTGTGCGATGTGGCCATGGACGTGATTATCTGTGAAGACGACTCCGGTGCCCGCGATGGCGTCTGGAAGAAGGCGATCTTCGAAGGTGACGACGAAATCGTGGCCCTCAAGGAACGCTTGATCGGCCGCTGCTCGAGCGACGACGTGTTCAATCCACTCAATCCTTCTGAACTCATCGTTGGTTCGGGTGACCTTATTACGGAGGAAGCCGCTTCCAAGATCGATGATGTCGGTATTGAGCGCGTTAAAGTCATGTCCCCGCTCACCTGCACGAGCCCCGCGGGCATCGACGCGAAGTCCTACGGCATCAATCCTGCCACCAGCCGCGTCGCCAAGATTGGTGACTCGGTCGGTATTATTGCCGCCCAATCGATCGGCGAACCTGGCACGCAGTTGACGATGCGTACGTTCCACATTGGTGGCGTCGCTTCCGGCGGTTTCAAGACCCCTGAAATTCGCGTCCGCTCCGCTGGTAAGATCAAATACAAAGCCCTCCGCCTCGTGCAGACGGCTGAAGGCGGCAACATCGTTCTTAACAAAACGGGCACGATCCAAGTCGTCGACGACGACGGCAAGGAACTCGAGAACTACAATATCGTGGTCGGCTCCTTCCTGCACGTCGGTGACGGCGCGAAGATCGGCAAGGGTGATATCCTCGCCCAGTGGGATCCATACAACGTGCCCGTGCTCTCTGAAAAGGGTGGCTCGCTGCACTTCAAGGACATGATCCCTGGCGTCACCGTGAAGCGCGAACTCGACGAATCGTCGGGCCGCATTGCCACGGTCGTCATCGAACACAAAGAAGATCTCAATCCGCAGATCGAAGTGCGCGACGCGAAGAACAAGCCCCTCGCGGCTTATTCGATCCCTGTCGGCGCGCAGATCGCGGTCAACGAAGGCGACACCATCGCCCCCGGCGCTCTCCTTGCCAAGACGCCCCGTCAGGCCTCGAAGACCAAGGACATCACCGGCGGTCTACCCCGCGTCGCCGAGCTGTTCGAAGCGCGTCGTCCAAAGGATGCCGCTGAGATGGCGCGCATTGATGGCGTCGTTGCCTTTGAAGGCACGGTGCGCGGTAAGCGTAAGCTTGTCGTCAAAAACGAAGAGACTTCGCAGGAAGAGGAACACCTCATTCCGACCGGCAAGCACATCATCGTGCAACCCGGCGATGTCGTCCACAAGGGTCAACACCTCACGGAAGGCTCCGCCGACCCACATGAGATCCTGGAAATTCTTGGGCCATCCGCGCTCTACGACTTCCTGATTTCCCAAGTGCAAGAAGTCTATCGTCTCCAGGGTGTGACGATTAACGACAAGCACATCGAAATCATCATCCGCCAGATGTTGCGCAAAGTTCGGATCACCGATCCGGGCGACAGCGAGTACTTCTGGGGCGAGCAAGTGGACCGCGCGGCCTTCCTCACCGACAACCGTCGAATTGAAGAAGCGGGTGGTAAACCGGCTGAAGCTGAGCCGATCTTGCTGGGCATCACCAAGGCCTCGCTCGAGACCGAGAGCTTTATCTCGGCCGCTTCCTTCCAGGAAACGACGCGCGTTCTCACCGACGCCTCGACGCTGGGTAAGGTCGACATGCTCCGCGGCTTCAAGGAAAACGTTATCATGGGCCATCTCATTCCGGCGGGCACGGGCCTACCGCGCTACAAGAGGCTCAAGATCAGCTTGCCCTTCGGCGCCGACCTCCCGGTTGACGACGAAGCAGCCGTTGAAGCCAGCGCCAGCTAAAGCTCGACTTAGTTCAACTCTACAAGCCGCGGTTAATCCCGCGGCTTTTTTGGGTCCATTTTAAATGAAAAACGTGAAGAGGCAGGTGGGAACCAACTTCCGGGCGGAGAAGCTAGGGAAGGGGAGGGATGGCGGCAGGCATGACCAATCCGAAGTCCCCTATAAGACATTAATTCGTAGATATAATTATCCGCAATCGACTTTTTTTTCGGGGAGAATAGGTGAACCGACGGGTTTGGGATAGGGGGCAAAAAAAGCCGAAAATAAGGCTTGCAGTGGTGGGGTTAACAAAAAATCAGCCGTTTTTGGAAATAATTTAAAACAAGTGATATATAAGGCATTTCCCCTCGAGAAATAGGCTTTAAAATTCGCTGCTAAAGTGTGGGATTGGAGGTTTTTCAAGATTTATCCAGAAAGTTCTTGCCGCGCATTTCGTTAGTGGTAGCTTCTCCCTCTTTTCCCAAATTTCCACTCTCTCTCATTCGTATGCCGACCATCAATCAACTCGTGCGCAAAGGCCGCCGCGCAGTGCGAATCAAGTCTAAGTCTCCGGCTTTGGACGGTAACCCGTTTCGCCGCGGCGTCTGCGTGCAGGTCATGACCCGCACCCCGAAGAAGCCCAATTCCGCTATCCGTAAGGTCGCGAAAGTGCGCCTCACCAACGGCAACGAAGTCATCTCCTACATCCCTGATGAAGGCCATAATCTCCAGGAGCACTCTATTGTGCTCGTGCGCGGTGGCCGCGTGAAGGATTTGCCCGGCGTTCGCTACCACATCGTGCGCGGTACCCTTGATGCCACGGGCGTTGAGAAGCGTCGCCGTAGCCGTTCTAAGTACGGCGTTAAGCGCCCGAAGGCTGTTAAGAAATAATTTTACCCGAGGAGAATTTGCACCATGTCACGTCGTCACAGAGCAGAAAAACGTCACGTTGAGCCCGATGCGCGCTATAACAGCCCGCTCGTCGCTCACCTGGTCAATGTCATCATGAAGAGCGGCAAGAAGAACCTTGCCCAACGCATCGTTTACGGTGCCTTTGAAAAAGTCTCCGAGAAGCTCGAGAAGGGTGACCCGGTTGATCTGATGCTCGGTGCGCTTGAAAATGCCCGTCCTCGCCTCGAGGTTAAGAGCCGCCGCGTGGGTGGTGCGACCTACCAGGTTCCGATCGAAATTTCTTTTGAGCGTCAGGAAAGTCTCGCGCTACGTTGGATCGTGGACGCCGCAGGTGCCCGTAAAGGACTTCCCATGAAGGATGCCTTGGCCGCCGAAATCATCGACGCTTACAACAACACTGGTTCGGTGGTTAAGAAGAAGGAAGACACGCATAAGATGGCGCAAGCCAACCGTGCCTTCGCTCACCTCCGCTGGTAATTAAATTTTAGGATACCGTTCATGTCTGCCGTTCCTCCCGTCATTACGATTGTTACCGATAAGACGAAAGTCTCCCCGGTAAACTCCAAAGACCGCCCGTTCCCTCTCGAGTGGACGCGTAACATCGGTATTGCCGCGCACATTGATGCGGGCAAAACCACTACGACCGAGCGCATCCTTTTTTACTCCGGCGCGGTGCACAAGATGGGTGAAGTGCATGAAGGCACGACCGTCACCGACTGGATGGAACAAGAGCGTGAGCGTGGTATCACGATCACGGCTGCAGCTATTTCTTGTGCTTGGAACGCGTCTTGGGGTCCCTGGAAGGGCATCAAGCAACGCATCAACATTATCGACACCCCTGGGCACGTGGATTTCACGGCTGAGGTCGAGCGCTCCCTGCGCGTTCTCGATGGTGCCGTTGCGGTATTTGACGCTGTTTCCGGCGTACAACCTCAGTCTGAAACGGTGTGGCGTCAGGCCAACAAGTATCGCGTTCCGCGTATCGCTTTCATCAATAAGATGGACCGCGTCGGCGCGAATTTCTTCCGTTGCATCGATGACATCCGCAATAAGCTGAAGGCTAATGCGCATGCTCTCTACCTTCCAATTGGGGCCGAGGAGAACTTCACGGGCCTAGTGGATTTGGTTCAAAACGTAGCCTATTCTTTCGAAGAAAACCCCAGCGATCCGCTCGGGATGAAGCCGGTCACGATGGAGATCCCTGAGGCCATGAAGGCTCAGTCGAAGGAATACCGCGATAAGCTCATCGAGGCGGTTTCTGATTTCGATGACGTGCTTGCTGAGAAATACCTCAACGGTGAGTCTATCACGGTCGATGAGCTCATGTTGGCCGTTCGCAAAGCGACGATCTCGCTGCAGTTCACCGGCGTTTTCCCAGGCTCAGCATTCAAGAAGAAGGGCGTGCAACGCCTCCTTGATTGCGTCGTCAATTATCTACCTAGCCCCGTCGACGTTCCGCCCATGCAGGGTCAGGACAGCGATGGCAATCAAGTCGAGGCTGTCGTGAACGACAAGGCCAAGCTTGCGGGTCTAGCCTTCAAGCTCTGGAACGATCCCTTCGTTGGTCGTCTCGTATTTTTCCGCGTCTACACCGGCCAACTGCCGCGTGGTATGGCGCTGTACAATCCTCGCACCCGTCGCACTGAGCGCGTTTCCCGTCTCGTGTTGATGCGTGCCATCGAACGTGAAGAAATTGATGTCGCTTATGCAGGCGACATTTGCGCGGTAGTTGGCGTCAAAGACGTCATCACCGGTGACACCTTGTGCGACGAAGATTTCGATATTCGCCTTGAGCCACCCTCCTTCCCAGAGCCGGTTATTTCGATGTCGATCGAGCCGAATTCGAAGGCTGACCAAGAGAAGCTTGGCGTCGCTTTGCAACGCTTGGTCGCAGAAGATCCGACGTTGCGCGTTAAGACCGACCAAGATACCGGCCAGACGATTCTCGCTGGCATGGGCGAACTGCACCTTGAGATCATCATCGATCGCATGAAGCGCGAGTTCAAGGTCGAGGCTACCACGGGCAAACCTCAGATCGCGTACCGCGAGACCATCGCCAAATCGGCTGATGGCGAAGGCAAATTCATCCGTCAATCCGGCGGTAAAGGCCAATATGGCCACGTTGTGATCAAGCTTGAGCCCAATGAAAAAGGCAAAGGCGTTGAGATCCTCAACGAGACCGTGGGTGGGTCCATCCCGAAGGAATTTATTAAGCCTGCGACCGACGGTATCCGTGAAGGTAGCAACAACGGTGTTGTGGCTGGTTTCCCGGTCGTGGATGTTATCATCCGCATCATTGATGGCTCCTTCCACGAGGTCGATTCCTCGGAGTTGGCCTTTAAGATGGCTGGCATCTTCGCGTTCAAGGACGCGATGAAGAAAGCGAATCCTATTTTGCTCGAGCCGATCATGGGCGTCGAGGTTACCACTCCCGAAGAATACCAGGGCGATCTCATGGGCGACATCAACCGTCGCCGTGGTCAGATCCAGGGTATGGAAAATAAGGCCGGCGCGTGTATCATCGCGGCTCACGTTCCCCTCGAGTTACTCTTCGGTTACGTCACCGATATCCGTTCCCTCTCTAAGGGTCGCGCCAGTGCAGGCATTACGCCTTCGCACTTTGAACAGGTGCCAAATTCTCTCCTTGCCAAGATTGTCGAAACCAACGCCAAGGGCCCGGCCCGCAGCTAAACTTATTCGTTCTTTTACGCCATGAAAGGCCAACGCATTCGCATCAAACTCCAGGGCTTCGATTATCGAGTAATCGATCAATCAGCCCAGGACATCGTCGAGACCGCCAAGCGCTCAGGCGCCCGGGTCTCCGGCCCTATTCCGCTGCCTACGCGCATCGAAAAACTCTCCGTCAATCGCTCGCCCCACGTGGACAAGAAGTCGATGGAGCAGTTCGAGACCCGCACGCACAAGCGCCTCATTGATATTATTGAGCCCACGGCCCAAACGGTCGACGAGCTCAAGAAGCTCAATTTGCCTTCCGGCGTCGACATCACCATTAACGTCTAAAACCCAGACTCAATCACTCTACAGTCAGCAGTTGCCTATGTGCCCTTTGTGGCACCTCTAGGTCCCTCGCTTAAGTAGGTCCGTTTAAACGGAAAACCTTTCCACCTACCGCTTAGCCCATGATCTCCTCGCTCCTAGGCAAAAAACTCGGGATGACGCAGGTCTACGACGCTCAAAACGTCTTGGTCCCCGTCACCGTCGTTGAAGCCGGACCCTGCCCAGTGGTCCAAGTTAAAACCGTTGAAAAAGACGGTTATAACGCAGTTCAAATCGGTTTCTCTTCCAAGAAACCCAAAAACACCGCCGCGGGTGAACAAGGTCACGCCGAAAAGGCTGGACTTGATATCGCGCCGCGGTTGCTCAGCGAAGTTCGCTCTTCGGCTGCCCCCACGCTCAAAGTTGGCGACATTGTCACCGTAGCGACCTTCACCGAAGGTCAGCTCGTTGACGTCAGTGGCGTCACCAAGGGTAAAGGCTTCCAAGGCGTTGTGAAACGTTTCCGTGTGGCTGGCGGTCCCGCCACGCACGGTTCGATGTTCCATCGCCGTATTGGATCGATCGGTATGCGCCAGACTCCTGGTCGCGTCTGGAAGAACCAAGCCATGCCCGGCCACATGGGCAGTGATGCTCGCACCGTGCAGAATCTGCGCGTGGTGAAAATCATCGCCGAGCAGAATCTTATCCTTGTTAAAGGCGCCATCCCTGGTGCTAACGGCGACGACGTGATCGTTCGCTCTGCCATCAAGGGCCAACCCAAAGCCGCCAAGTAACCCGGAGCCACCAACATGAAACTTACTGTTTTCAGTTCTGATGGCACGACCAGTCGCGAACAAGATTTCGCCGGTCTGCCCACCTTCGAAGGCGACAAGGGTATCCAAGCCCTGAAGGAAGTCATCGTCGCGATTAACGCCAACAACCGCCAAGGTACTCACTCCACGAAGACTCGTGGTGAAGTGCGCGGCGGCGGCAAAAAGCCCTGGCGCCAAAAGGGCACCGGTCGTGCTCGTGCCGGATCTATCCGCTCGCCCTTGTGGGTCGGTGGTGGTGTCGTGTTCGGCCCCAAGCCCCGCGATTACTCCAAGAAAATCAACGCTAAGGTCAAAGCGCTCGCTTTCAGCCGCGCCCTTTTTGACCGCGCTTCGGCCGGTGAAATCGCCGTGATCGAGAAGTTTATCGCCGAGACCGGCAAAACCAAGGGTGTGAACCAAATCGTCGGCCGTATCGCGCCCGCCGGTAAGGTCCTCCTGGTCGACGCCCCGTTCGCGCTCGGCACGGCTCGCGCCGCTCGCAACATTGATCGCGTTTATCTCCAGGAGGCCGCCAAGCTGAACCCGGTCGATCTCGCGAAGTACAAGAAAATTATCGTTAGCACCAAGGCGCTCGAGACCATCATCGCTCGCATCAACGGAGGTAAAAACTGATGAACGCCCATAACGTCCTCAAAACCGTTTTGCTCTCGGAAAAAGCCAACAAGCAATCCGCTGAGCTCGGTCAATACACGTTCGAGGTATTCCCGAACGCCAACAAGCACGCCATCGCTCTTGCGGTTGAAGAGACCTTTAAGGTCACCGTCCGCCGCGTGAACGTGCAAAACTATCGCGGTAAAAACAAAAAGAGCCGCCAAGGCCAGCCGAGCGTCACCTCCGACTTCAAGAAGGCGATCGTGACCCTCAAAGCCGGCGACAAGATCGAGCTCGTCTAAACCGCGAACTCCCCAACGGAACCACCACCATGGCTATTCACTCATTCCGCCCTCTCACGCCCTCCGGCCGTTTCACCTCGCTCAACAAGCGCGAGGGTCTCTCCAAAGAACGTCCGCTGCGCAGCCTCACTGAGCCGATGAACAAGACCGGCGGCCGTAATGTTTACGGACGCGTCACCTCCCGCCATCGTGGCGGCGGTCATAAGCAGCTTTACCGCATCATCGATTTCAAGCGCGACATTCTCGACATGCCTGCCCGCGTGCAAGCGCTCGAGTACGATCCTAATCGCACTTCGAACATCGCTCTAATCGCCTACACCAATGGCGAGAAGCGTTACATCTTGGCGCCTAACGGCCTCAAGGTTGGCGACACGATTTTTGCATCGAACAAAGCGACGACCAACGATTTTAACGTTGGTAATAACTTCCCGCTCGAGCTGATCCCGCCTTCCACGCTGCTGCACTGTGTTGAGCTCGTGCCCACCCGTGGCGCGAAGATCGCTCGTGCCGCTGGTACCGCACTTGAGCTCGTCGCCGTTGAAAATGGCGTCGCCCAACTCAAGATGCCTTCTGGCGAACTGCGCGTGGTGAACGCTAAGTGCCGCGCCACCATCGGTGAAGTCGGCAATGGCGACCACAATAAGCAATCTCTCGGTAAGGCCGGTCGTAGCCGTTGGCTCGGCCGTCGTCCTCACGTGCGCGGTATGGCGATGAACCCGGTCGACCACCCTAACGGTGGTGGTCAGGGTAAGTCCAAGGGTGGTGGTGGCCGTCAACAGCTCGTCTCCCCGTGGGGCCAGCTGGCGAAGGGTTTCCCCACACGCCGCCGCTCCAAGCAGTCCAACAGCATGATCATTGTCCACCACAACGGCCGCAAGCCGCGTGGTCGGAAGTAAGTAACCCTACCTCTTTCGCACCATGGCACGCTCCATCAAAAAAGGTTTCTTTGTCGATTACCACCTTCTCGAAAAAATCGAGAAGGCAGTCAAAACCGGCGCCAAGAAACCCATCCAGACTTGGTCCCGCCGCTCGACGATTACGCCCGATTTCATCGGCCACACGTTCAGCGTTCACAACGGCAAGATTTTCACTGCCGTCTACGTCACTGAAAACATGGTCGGCCACAAGCTCGGCGAATTCGCGCTCACCCGCGTGTTCAAGGGCCACGGTGGTATGACCCGTAAGGAAATCTAAGCGCTTTGCCGTCCATGCGTCTTTTCCGCTCCCCTTCCGTTCTGTTCGCGCTCGCTGCGCTTGTGTTGTCTGCAACACTCGCCGCTGCTGCGCAGACCTCGAACGTGGCGGTGGTGGTTTCGACGCTCTCGGCGCGATCGGCCGACTTGGTTCTTTTGGACTCAGGTTACGACGCCGGTTTGCGTTCTGGGATGATCTGTCGCGTGACCCGCGGCAACGTCTCAGTGGGCGAGCTGGTCTTAGTCGAGCTTCGTCCTCAAGTCTCGGCCGCCCTTATTGTCGGCCTCCAGCCTAATCAATCCATCCGCAACGGCGATCAAGTCGCCGTCAAAGTTCTTAAATCTTAATTCGTAAAATAACCCAAAGGGTAGGGTAGGGCTCACGCCCCGCTACTATCGCCGAAGTCAAAACTCGGAATCCTCCTCACACCCACCATGGAAGTCCAAGCCCTCACACGCTACGCGCGCATGTCACCTAAAAAGGTGCGCGAAGTAGCCCGCACCATTCAAGGCCGTAAGGCCGTTGAAGCCGTCGAATATTTGACGCTCATCCCGCGCAAGTCTGCGGCCCTGATCGTCAAGACGCTCAAGAGCGCCATCGCGAACGCGGAAAACAACAACAACCTTTCGGCTGACTCCCTCACCGTGAAAAGCGCTATCATCGAGAACGGTCCCGTTCTCAAGCGCTTCAAGGCCGGCGCTCGCGGTACCGCGATGCCCCGCCGCAAGAAGATGTCCCACATTCGCATCGTCCTCTCCGACGGCAACACCAACTAACTCACCACCATGGGCCAAAAGACAAATCCTATCGGCTTCCGTCTCGCCGTTCGCCGCAACTGGCAGTCCCGCTGGTTTGCCACCAAGAAGGAATTCCCGAAGCTGCTCCTCGAAGACCAGCTCATCCGTGACTCGCTCATGGCGAAGTTGAAGCAGGCCTCCGTGCCTCGCATCTTCATCGAGCGCGCCTCGAACCGCGTCCGCGTCAAAATTTACACTGCTCGTCCTGGTATCGTCATCGGCCGCAAAGGCGCCGAAGTCGAAAACATCAAGGCCGACCTCGCCAAGTTGACCGGCAAAGAAATCCTGCTCGACATCCAAGAGGTGAAGAAGCCGGAGATCGAGGCCCAACTGGTGGCCGAGAACGTAGCGCTCCAGCTCGAGCGCCGTATTGCTTTCCGCCGCGCCATGAAAAAGGCCGTTGAAATGGCCATGGCGCTCGGCGCTGAAGGTATCCGTATCCAATGCTCGGGTCGTCTCGGCGGCACGGACATCGCTCGCCGCGAGTGGCAGCGCAAAGGCCGCGTGCCATTGCACACCCTCCGCGAAAATATCGACTACGGCTTCTCTGAAGCCCTCACCCTCTACGGCAAGATCGGCGTCAAATGCTGGATCTGCAAAAAAGAAGAGCCCGCCACCTAAGCAGCTCATAGTCCACGAAACAATTTAGGAGAAAACTCCCATGGCTCTAGCACCCGCCCGCACCAAATTCCGCAAAGTGATGAAAGGCTCCCGCGCTGGCAATGCCAAGCGCGGTAACACTCTCGCTTTCGGCGAATACGGCCTCCAATCGCTGACCCGCGGTCCTATGACCGGCCAGCAGATTGAAGCTGCCCGCGTCACCATTTCGCGCCACCTTAAGCGCAAAGGTAAACTCTGGATCCGCGTATTCCCGCACAAACCTGTCACCAAAAAGCCGCAAGAAGTGCGTATGGGTCAGGGTAAAGGTCCGGTCGAATATTACGTAGCCGTGATCAAGCCTGGTGCGGTCCTCTTTGAACTCGCCGGTGTTTCTGTCACCGTTGCCAAAGAGGCCTTTCGCCTCGCCGACGCTAAACTGCCCTTCCACTGCCGCTTCATCGTTCGCGATGGCGCCGCCGTTTGAGGTTATAACCTTTAAACCACATTCGTCGCCATGACCGCCAAAGAAATCAGCGCCCTCTCGCCTGCCGAGATCATCACCAAGCTCCGTGAGACCCGCGAGCAACTCCTCCAGCTGCGCCTGCGCAAGCAGACCGGCCAGGTTGAGAAGCCCCATCTGCTCCGTACGTATCGGAAGGATATCGCGCGTCTTGAAACCGTTCTCACTGCCAAGAAGAAATCCGCCCCGGCTGTCGCTTAAAGCGCCCTAGGCACCAACCCATTCCCGCCATGTCATCCGCCACTCCCGGTTCGCGCAACACGCGCAAGACCATCATCGGATTCGTCACCAGTCGCTCTGGCGACAAGTCGATCAAGGTCACGATTCCCTACAAGACCCCGCACCCACTCTACCACAAGGTCATCAACCGCAAGACGGTTGTCCATGTGCACGACGAGAAGAACGAGACCAAGGTCGGTGACAAGGTCGAGATCATGGAAACACGTCCTCTCAGCCGCTTGAAGCGCTGGCGCATCGTCAGTGTGGTTGAGCGTGCCGTCACCACCGACGCGGTCGCCATCAGCGAAAACGACGTCGCCGCCCAAGTTCCCACCAAGACCGTAGCGACCGCCCCGGCGGCCCCTAAGGCTTGATTTTTCCTCCACCTTTCAAATTACAGGAGATCCTATGATCCAACTGCGTTCCATTCTCGAAGTCGCCGATAATACCGGCGCGCGCAAGGCTGCGATGATCAGCAAAAAAGGTCAGATCACGACCACCGCCGGCGTCGGCGACGTGATCACCGTCCACATCAAGTCCAGCGCGACTGAAGCCACCGTAAAAAAGGGTGAAGTCGTTAAGGCCGTGGTGGTTCGCACCAAGGCTCCTGTCCGCCGTGCGGATGGCAGCTACCTGCGTTTTGACAGCAATGCCATCGTTATCATCGATGCCACTAACAATCCTAAGGGCACCCGCATCTTCGGCCCCGTCGCTCGCGAACTGCGTGCGAAAAACTTCATGAAGATCATTTCCCTCGCTCCGGAGGTACTCTGACCATGGCCCTGAAATTCCACATCAAACGCAACGATCACGTCGTCGTCATCGCCGGCTCCCACAAAGGCAAGGAAGGCAAAGTCCTCGAAGTCGTTGCCACTAGCCAACGTGCCCGTGTTGAAGGCGTCGCTATGATGAAGCGCCACCTTAAGAAATCCACCGAGCACCCACAAGGCGCCATCGTTGAGCGAGAGGGCACTGTCCACCTCTCTAACTTGATGCTCAAGGCTGTGTTCGACGCCAGCAAGCGCAAGAAACCCGCCCCTGCGGCTGTCTAATCCATTGTGCGCTTGCCAATCTGGCGGCGCATCTGACTTACTGATCGTTTTTCCACCAAATACTCACCTTTACGCCGCCGGGTCGGAAATCCGGTGACCATTACCATGAGCTACGTTCCCACTCTCAAAAAAGTCTATACCGAGCAGGTTTTCCCCGCGCTGATGAAAAGCCGCGGCTACACCAATAAACACCAGGTTCCTAAGATCCTTAAGGTCAGCCTGAACACCGGTATCGACGCGGAAGCGGACAAGAACCAGATCGCTGACATTCAACGTGATCTAGGATCCATCGCCGGCCAAAAACCTGTCCTCACGAAATCCCGTAAGGCTATCTCGAACTTCAAACTGCGCGAAAACCAAGTCGTTGGCTGCCGCGTGACCCTGCGTGGTAATCAGATGTGGGAATTCTTGTATCGCTTGCTCGCGGTCGCGCTGCCGACCATCCGCGATTTCCGCGGCGTCCCGCCCAAGCTGGACGGCCAAGGCAATTACAATCTCGGCGTCAACGACTTCACCATTTTCCCGGAAATCACCGTTGAAAACGTGAAGAAGACCATGGGTCTTGATATCACGATCGTCACCACCGCGACCAACGACGAAGAAGGCCGCGAGCTGCTGAAGCTGCTCGGCATGCCCTTCCGCCGCACCGAGACTAAGACCGCCGCCTAACACTTACCGCCATGCCTAAGACATCTGCCATCGAGCGCAACAAGAAGCGCATCTCCCTCGTCGCCAAGCACGCCGTCAAACGCGCCGAGCTCAAGGCTACCCTCACCAATCCCGCCACCACCGACGAAGAGTTCTTCGCCGCTTCCAAGAAGCTCCAGAAGATGCCGCGTAATTCCTCGGCCGTTCGCATTAAGAACCGTTGCTCCATGAGCGGTCGTCCACGCGCTTTCATCCGCAAGTTCGGCGTCTCCCGTATTCAATTTCGTGAGCTCGCCCTCGCCGGTAAAATCCCCGGTGTGACGAAATCTTCCTGGTAAATTTTAAATTGCCTGCGGGAGTTTGCGCGCTGCAAGCGCGTCGGATATGACCCGCCGGCCCCAAACCAACATCCACCATGACCGACCCGATCAGTGATTTCACGACGCGCCTGCGCAATGCTAGCCAGGCCCGTCTCGACGAGTGCGTTGCCCCGCACTCCAAACTCAAGGCCAGCATCGCGGCCATCCTTAAAGCCGAGGGTTACATCTCCGACTTCAAGGACGGAACGGATGTTCAAGGCCACAAAACTCTCGTCGTCAAGATGAAGTACGTGGACGGAGCTCCCGCCATCACCGCGATCAACCGTACCTCGACGCCCGGTCGCCGCATTTATTCCTCTTACAGCGAAATTCCCCGGGTCCTCAATGGCCTCGGTATCGCCATTATTTCCACGTCGAAGGGCCTCATGAAGGACGCCGACTGTCGCCGCAATAAAGCCGGCGGCGAATTGATCTGCAACGTCTGGTAACCCGCCCGCACCATGAGCCGCATCGGCAAACAACCCGTTCTCATTCCCGACAAAGTAAAAGTCGGGATCACCAACTCGACTGTCCTCGTTGAGGGCCCAAAAGGCAAAGTCTCCAAGATTTTCGCCCCGGTCGTTAAAATCACCGTCGCTGACAAACAAGTCACCTTCACCCCCACTGAGGATACGCGCTTCGCCAATGCCATGTATGGCACGGTGCGCTCGATCGTCGCTGGCATGGTCAAAGGCGTCACCGATGGCTACAGCAAGGATCTCGAAATCCAAGGCGTCGGCTTCAAAGCTAACTTGAAGGGCAAGCAGCTGGACCTCGCTCTCGGCTATTCTCACCCGATCCTCATGGACATCCCCGAGGGTATCAAAATTACCGTCGTCGATGGCACCAAGGTCAAAGTCGAAGGCTGCGACAAGCAGCTGGTTGGCGCAGTGACCGCCGAGATTCGTAGCTATTACCCGCCCGAGCCCTACAAGGGCAAAGGTGTCCGCATCGTTGGCGAACGCGTCCGCCGCAAAGAAGGCAAGACCGTCGCCTAATCCTCCTTCTAAAACTATCTTCAGGGACCATACCCATGAATACTATCTACAAAGCCCAGCTCCTCCAGAAACGTCGCTGGCGCATCCGCAAAAAGGTTGTCGGCACGGCCCTCCGTCCACGACTCAGCGTCAAATTCAGCGGCCAAAATATCTACGCCCAGGCGATCAACGACGATCTCGGCACGACCCTAGTTTTCCTTGCCACGCTCGATCCCGAGCTGCGCAAGCAAAAGCTCGGCGCCAACATCGCCGGAGCCAAAGCCCTCGCCACGGCCTTCGCCATTAAGGCCAAAGCTGCTGGTATCACCTCCGTGGTGTTCGACCGCAGCGGTGCCCTCTATCATGGCAAGGTCAAAGCCTTCGCCGACACCGCCCGCGAGGGTGGCCTTGTATTCTAATACCGCGCCTATGAGCTCAGAACCCGTTTCCCCTGTTCCTCCTGCTTCCGATTCCACCGCTCCGGCGGCTGCTCCTGCTCCAGCCCGTGCGGGCGAGCGCGGCCAGCGCGGTCCGCGTCGTGATGGTCCTGGCGGCGGCCCCCGTGGCCCCCGTCGTGATGACCGCAACAAGCCGACTCTGTCGGCTGACGGCACCGCGATGATCGAAAAGGTCGTCTTCATTAATCGCTGCGCCAAGGTCGTCAAAGGTGGTCGTCGGTTCAGCTTCGCTGCACTCGCGGTCGTCGGCGACGGCAAGGGCAAGATTGGCATCGGCTACGGCAAGGCCAATGAAGTCCCTGATGCAATCAAGAAAGGCACCGCCAACGCTCACAAGCACATGGTCAGCGTGAAGCTCAAGGGCGACACGATTTCCCATGACGTTTTCGGCGAATATGACGGCGGCAAAGTTCTGCTCAAGCCTGCTTCTCCCGGTACCGGTCTGATCGCCGGCGGCGGGGTGCGCGCGGTTCTTGAAGCTGCGGGCGTCAAAAACGTCCTCACTAAGTCGATGGGTTCTAACAACCACATTGCCGTCGTGAACGCCACGTTGGCGGCTCTCCAGCAACTGCGTACCTTCGAGGACATCTCGAGCGTTCGTAAATCGTCCTAATTTAATTGTTAAACATCCGAGTCCGGTCTCGCCCTTGTGCGGACCGGGCGCCCCCTAATCAGGAACTCCTATGAAACTCCACGAACTCAAGAACGTTGTCGGTGCTATCCACCGCAAGAAGCGCGTCGGTTGCGGCGAAGGCGGCGGCCACGGCAAGACCTCCGGTCGCGGCGGCAAGGGCCAGTCGGCCCGTTCCGGCAGCAGCATTCGCCCCGGCTTTGAAGGTGGTCAGATGCCCCTTTATCGTAAACTCCCGCACCGCGGTTTCAACCAATCGGCATTCCGCGTGGAACCGATCATCGTCAACGTGGGCGATCTCGCCCGTCTCGATGCGAAGGTTACCGAGGTCAACGTCACGGTCTTGGCTAACGCCGGTCTGGTGCGTCACGATGAGAAATTCCTCAAAGTGCTTGGCGATGGTGAGATCACACGCGCGCTTAAAGTTACGGCGTCGAAATTCTCTGAATCAGCCAAAGCCAAGATCGAAAAAGCCGGTGGCCAAGCCATCGTCGCCTAATTCAGATTGAGCGCGCCTTGCGGCGCGCTCTTCTTGCGTTTTATCTAGTCCGCGTCCCCAGTCCTTCGCCTCATCGCAATGTTTTCCGCCTTCACGAATTCGCTGAAAATCCCCGAGCTTCGCTCGCGCATTTTCTATACGCTCTCGCTGCTGTTCGTTGCCCGCGTCGGTGCGCACATCCCGCTGCCGGGTATCGATCCGGCGCCGCTGCAAAAGTTCTTCGCCGAACAAGCCGGCGGCACGGGTGGGGCACTGGTCGGTCTTTACAACATGTTTACGGGCGGTGCGCTCGTGAAGGGTGCTATTTTTGCTTTGGGCATTATGCCCTACATTAGCGCTTCAATCATTTTTCAGCTGATGACGGCGGTCGTGCCGGCGTTGAGCCGCCTCCAGCAAGAAGGTGATGTGGGTCGTCAGAAGCTCACGCAGTACATGCGTTACGCTACGGTGATCATCTGCTTGGTCCAGGGCACACTTTTGATTTGGGCGCTCGAGCAGCCCGGTCGTCTATTCCCCGGATACGATGAAAACGTTTACGGCGCGATCGTCGTTGTCGGTAAAGTCGGCTTCTTGATCACCTCGGTGATCTTCATGACTGCAGGCACCATGCTTTTGATGTGGCTGGGAGAGCAAATCACCCAACGCGGCATCGGTAACGGCGTCTCTTTGCTGATCACTGTGGGTATCTTGGCGGATATTCCAAATGCGGCGGTTGCCACTTACAATTTATTCTTCCGCCCTGTCGGCACTGGTCAAAGCTTGGGTCTGCCGCAGGCCGTTGTTATGGGGGTACTGTTTATCGCAGTGACGATGGGTATTATCATGGTCGTGCAAGGTCAGCGCAAGATTCCGGTGCAGTACGCTAAGCGTGTAGTCGGCAATAAGGTCATGGGCGGCCAAAGCTCTTTCCTCCCGCTTAAGGTCAACTACTCAGGCGTTATGCCGGTCATCTTCGCCAGCGCTATCTTGCTGTTCCCCCAGCAGATTTTCTCCCAAATCGGGGCTGCTTTTAACATCAAGTTTTTGATCGAGATCTCGCAGAACCTGCTGCGTGGTCATTGGAGTTATTACCTGATCGATACCGTTTTGATCATGTTCTTTAGCTACTTCTGGGTGTCCGTGATGTTCAAACCCATCCAGATCGCCGACGACCTTAAGAAATACGGTGGCTACATCCCCGGCGTACGTCCGGGCGAACCAACCGCGCAATTCCTTGATTTCATCATGACCCGTCTCACCCTTGCGGGTGCGATCTTCCTGACGATCATTGCTGTTATGCCAGACGTGCTCCTATTTGAGCTCAACGTTCCCCAGCGTATCGCGGTGTTCTTCGGCGGCACCGGCATGTTGATCACCGTGGGCGTCATTCTGGACACCATGCGTCAGATCGAGACGTTCCTCTTGCAACGCCATTACGACGGCTTCCTCAAGAAAGGCCGCATTCGCGCTCGCAGCGCTAACCCGCAAGGGATGACCGGCGACGCGCTCAGCTCTGATGCCATCATGAAGCTTTCCCTTCCGATGCTCGGGTTGTTGTTGTTGGGCGTCTCGATTGCCCTCTACCGGCACTTCGTCAAATAAGTTCTTTACTCCGGTGGCGATGGCCTTCATCACCGACCTCTGCACGTTAGGCGGGCTCTCCGCCAAAGCGAAAATCATTCTCCTTGGTTCACCCGATTTTCACTCTGAAAACCTGATGAGCCTGGTTCGTTCTTTGCACATTGAGCACGTCTCTCCCGCCGGCCTGTCGCGCCGGGAGATTTCGCGCCGCCCCGGCTCCGCCGCGGCGACTGAAGCCGCTACTCTCGCCTCGATGCGAAAGTGGTTCTTTGCGCGCAAACCTGATGCGGGATTTGTCCTCACGGACTTCCCGGCTACGCTGCTCCAAGCTTTGGTGTTCGACGAATGGATGGACGCTCGCGACGAAACTCTCGTCGCCGTCTATGCCACTGCCGATGCTCTCGCATCGATTGTAAAACACTATCGCACCTTAGGCCTCCTCATTACAGATGAGGCCGCACTCGCCGCATGATCCCGATCAAAGACAAAATCGGTATCGCTAAAATGCGCGAGGCCTGTGCCATCGCCGCGACGGTGCTTGAACAACTCAAGCCCCTAGTTCGCCCCGGTGTCACAACGCAGGATTTGGAGGAAGCAGGCCGCGATTGGATCGCCCGCCTTGGCGCCCGCAGCGCATGTTTCGGTTACCAGCACGGCTCCCGCCGCTACCCGGCGCACACCTGTATCTCGGTCAACGACGAAGTTGTTCACGGCATACCCTCGCTTCGTCGCGTTTTACGCGAAGGCGATATTGTCTCGTTGGATATCGTAGTTTGGTACGACGGTTACGTCGGCGATAACGCCACCACGCTGCCCGTCGGCCCGATTTCGCCCGCCCTCGAAAAACTTCTCCGCGTCTCGCGTGAAGCTCTCGATCTCGGTATCCGCCAGGCTCAGGTCGGCAATCGTATCGGCGATATTTCGCATGCGATTCAGACCCACTGCGAAAGTCACGGGTTTAGCGTTGTACGCGATATGGTTGGCCACGGGGTCGGCACCGCGATGCATGAGCCGCCAGAGATCGCCAATTTCGGTCGGCGTGGTACGGGCGAAAAAATCAAGCCCGGCATGACGCTCGCGATCGAGCCCATGGTTAACCTCGGCAGCTCCAAGACCAAGACGCTGGTCGACGGTTGGACTCATGTCACATTCGACGGCATGCCCTCCGCGCACTTCGAACATACCGTGCTCACCGCAGAAAACGGCCCCGAGATCCTCACGATCGCGCGTCCGCAGTAATTATTCCCTTTCCTGTCTTTAGACTCTCAACTCTCTAACACCAACCCATCCTACCATGCCACGTCTCCTCGGCGTCGAAATCCCCGCGAAGAAGAAAATCGCGTTCTCCCTCCGTTACATCTACGGTATCGGTCCTCAACGGGCCGATCTCATCGTCAAGGAAGTCGGGATCGATCCTGACCTCCGTGCCCAAGATTTGACGGAAGAACAACTCAACAAAATCCTCCACGTGATCACCGATCACAAGTGGATCGTTGAGGGCGATCTTCGCCGCGATCATACCGCCAATCTCAAGCGCCTCCAAGCGATCAATTGCTACCGTGGCGTTCGTCACCGTCGCAGCCTCCCGGTTCGCGGTCAGCGCACCAGCACCAATGCACGCACCCGCAAGGGCCCGCGCAAGACCGTTGGTGTCACCAAAGCTAAGGAAGTTTAATCTTACACTCACATGGCCGAAGAAAAGTCCGCTCCCAAGAAGGAAAAACCCGTCAAGGCTGTTGCAGCCGCTGGCGAATCCAAGCCCGCCAAGGCCCCAAAAGCAAAGGCCCCGAAGGCTCCTGCTGCCGAAGGCGCCGCTCCTGCCGCCGAGGCCGCTGCCGTCGCCGCTCCCGTCGCTCACGCGCCGGAGGCTAAGGCTGCTCCTGTCGAACTCATCGGTGGTGTCGCTCGTCAGCCCACGGCTGAAGAACTCCTCAAAGAGGAAATCGGCACGATCAAAGTTCGTAAGGCGAAGGGTTCGAAAAACGTCACCTCGGGTGTCGCCAACGTCCTAGCTTCTTTCAATAACACGATCGTCTCGATCACTGACCACAAGGGCGCGGTCATCGCCTGGTCTAGCGCTGGTAAGTGCAACTTCCGCGGTTCGCGTAAGTCCACGGCCTACGCCGCTCAGATCGTCGCCCAAGACGCCGCGCGCAACGCGATGTCCCACGGTCTTAAAGACATTGTGATCCGCATCTCCGGTCCCGGCCTCGGCCGTGATAGCGCGGTGCGCGCCCTCCAAGCGATTGGCCTGGAGATCACCTCGATCATTGATGTCACGCCCATCCCGCACAACGGTTGCCGCCCACGCAAACGCCGTCGCGTCTGAGCACTCTGTCCCCTTTTATTTAACACTCAATATTTCCGACCATGGCTCGTTACACAGGTCCTACCACCCGCATCAGCCGCCGTTTTGGCGTGCATCTGCTTGGCTCCGCCAAGGCGCTTGAGCGCCGCAACTATCCTCCGGGCCAGCACGGGCCGAAGTCCCGCCGCAAGGTCTCCGAATACTCGGTTGGCCTCGGTGAGAAACAAAAGCTCCGCTACGTCTACGGGCTACTTGAGCGCCAATTTCGTCGCACCTTCGAGATCGCCAAACGCGAGCGCGGTGTTACCGGCGAGCGCTTCATGCAATTGCTCGAGACCCGCCTTGACAGTGTCGTGTACCTGCTCGGTCTCGCCAAGAGCCGCGCTGCTGCCCGTCAGTTCGTCAATCACGGCCACATTCGCGTCAATGGCCGCAAGCTGGACATCTCCAGCTACAGCGTGAAACCCGGCGACGAGATCGAGGTCAAAAACGCCCCGGCTTCCCGCCAGTTCGCCACCCGCAACCTCGAGGAAAATCGCATCCGCAATGTCCCAGGTTGGCTCACCCTCAACGCCGAAGCCTTCAAGGCCGCGGTCGTCCGTCTGCCTAAGCGCGACGAAATGGATCAAAACATCAACGAGCAGCTCATCGTCGAGTTCTACTCGCGCTTCTGAGCCCTTTTCGCACTGTTACTTAACTTCTTCTTAACTCGTCAGAGTTCATCACCATGCCCAAACGCCTCGGAAAGTTCGAACTCCCCAGCAAGCTCACTAAAATCGAGGAAGGCTCCACGCCTACCTACTCTAAGTTCATCGCCGAGCCTTTCGAGGCCGGCTACGGTCACACGGTCGGCAACTCCCTGCGCCGTGTTCTTCTCAGCTCCATCGAAGGCGCGGCCATCTCCTCCATCAAAATTGATGGGGTGAATCATGAGTTCCAATCCATCGATGGCGTCGTCGAAGACGTTACCGACATCGTGCTGAATCTTAAAAAGGTTCTCATCGTGTCGCACAAGCGCGAGACGATCCACCTCACCGTCAAAGCCAACAAGGTCGGCCCCGTCACGGCCGGCGACATCCAGGCCGACGCCAACATCACGATCGTTAACCCCGACCAAGTGATCTGCACTCTCGACACGAAACGTAATTTCGAAGCCGAGATCGAGATCAAGACCGGTCGTGGCTACTATCCTGGCGAGCAAAACAAGAAAGAAGAACAAGCGATTGGCGTCATTCCAATCGACTCGCTCTTCTCGCCTGTTCGCTTGGTTAAATACTCGGTCGAAGCCACCCGCGTTGGCCAGATCACTGATTACGACAAGCTGATCCTCGAGATCTGGACCGACGGCCGCATCACGCCTGATGATGCCCTGAAGCAGTCCGCCTCGATCCTGAAGCACCATCTCGACGTCTTCGATCGCGTCAGCGAAGAGACCTACGAATTCGAAAACCAACAGTCCGAGGTCAGCGAAGAGCAGAACAAGCTGCGCAAACTCCTCAACATGTCGGTTAACGAGATCGAACTCTCGGTGCGCGCCGCCAACTGCTTGAACAACGCGAACATCACCACCGTGGGTGAACTCGCGATGAAGTCCGAGCAAGAGATGCTGAAATACCGCAACTTCGGCAAGAAGTCGCTTAACGAAATCAAGGACAAGCTCGAAGCCCTCGGCCTCTCGCTTGGCATGAAATTCGACGAGCGTCTCCTGGAGACGAAGAAAGAAGCCTAATTCATTTTTGGCGCCCGCGCCGTCTGTGCCGCCCTACGCTGCGGCCAGATTGCCGATCGTGCGCCGATTTAAACCACACCGACCATGCGTCACAATAAACATCACGCCTCCCTAGGCGTAACCGCTCCGCACCGTAAGGCGATGATGGCCAATATGGCCGCCTCGCTCATCACCCACGGTCGGATCCAAACCACCTTCACGAAGGCCAAAGCCCTCCGTCCGTTCATTGAGAAGGTCATCACCAAGGCTAAAAAAGCCGCGTTGAAGACCGACAAAAAGGATGCCATTCATTTGCGTCGTTTGGCCTTGGCCGACGTGCGCGACGAGAATGCGATCACCCTTCTTTTCAATGAGAAACACAAGGACTTCGCTAATCGTGCCGGTGGTTACACCCGCATCTACAAGCTCGGACCGCGTTCTAACGGTGATGCCGCTGAAATGGCACTCATTGAGTTCGTGAAGGCCGATGACCCAGGCTACAAGCAGGCCAAAAAGCCCGCCAAGGCCAAGAAAGCCAAGGTTGTTAAGGCTGCTGCCGCTGAGTCCGCTCCCGCGGTCGAAGGCGACCCGAAAGCCTAAATTGGGTTCACCCTAGGCTGACTAAAATCAGTCTTTAGTTCACTTCAACGCGCCGACGTCACTGTCGGCGCGTTTTTTTTGAAAATCTTGCCCGGCTGGCCGCACTCCCCCCAAGTTCACTCTCATGTTTGATTTCACTAGCGGAGTCGTTTTTTACTGCGTGCTCTTGGCGGCAACATTTCTCGGCTTGTGGCATTACTATGATCGCCGCGATTACCGCCGGTTTGAACGTGAACGCCGCAAAACAACGTTTCACTGCATTCGCTGTGACCAGATTTATACTGCTAGCCTAGGTGCCGAGTTGGGTAAATGTCCGCGTTGTGCCCATGAAAATACGCGTTTGAAATTTTGAGGCCGCATTTGACGCCGCCCCCGGCGTTCGTGTTTTCTCTCTCTTTTAAACCCACGCGTCTTTCGCCTTATTCCATGCCTCAGACCATTGCCGTCCTAGACTTCGGTTCGCAACTCACGCAAGTCATCGCTCGCCGCATCCGTGAGTGCCAAGTTTACTCGAAAATATATCACTACGCGACGCCCGCAGCGCAGCTGAAAGCGGACGGGGTGGTGGGCATCATTTTGTCCGGCGGTCCGCAGAGCGTTTACGCAAAAACGGCGCCGCATCCTGATGTGGAGATTTTTAAACTGGGGATCCCCATTCTTGGTATCTGCTATGGAGTGCAACTCATGGGGCACTTTCTTGGCGGTAAGGTCGCGCACAGCAAAGCCCGCGAATACGGCCTCGGCCAACTTACGATTCGTAAGCCTGGCAAACTTTTTGCCGGCCTACCGCGTACACTAAAAATATGGAATTCCCACGGGGATAAACTCACGGCCTTGCCTCCAGGTTTCGTCGCTACGGCGGTTTCCGACAACTCGGCTTTTTCGGGTATCGAGGATAAGAAGCGCGGTTTTTACGGCATCCAATTCCACCCTGAGGTTTTCCACACCGAGCGGGGGGTGGATATGATCCGCAATTTTTTGGTCGGCGTCTGCGGGGTCGCACAAGATTGGACAACCAAGGACTTTATCGCCCACGCCGTGGCCGACATTCGCGCCAAAGTTGGCTCGGGTCGCGTGCTACTCGGCCTCTCTGGCGGGGTGGATTCCTCCGTTGCTGCGGCGCTTCTACATAAGGCCATTGGTAAGCAGCTGACCTGTGTTTTCGTCGACAATGGTCTGCTTCGCAAAGGTGAGCGTGATTACGTCGAGGCGCTCTATAAGCGTAATTTCAAAATTGATCTGCGCGTCGTCGACGCGTCATCGCTGTTTTTGCGCCGGCTTAAGGGTGTCACCGAGCCCGAGCAGAAACGTAAAATTATTGGCCGAACCTTCGTTGAAGTATTTGAGCAGACGTTGAAGTCGATCAAGGGACGCGCCGAATTCCTCGGTCAGGGCACATTGTATCCTGACGTGATCGAAAGCGTTTCCATCGCTGGTAATCCGGCCTCGCTGATCAAGACGCACCACAACGTTGGGGGTTTGCCCGAGCGCATGAAGCTCAAGCTGATCGAGCCCTTGCGTGAACTTTTCAAAGACGAAGTCCGTCACGTCGGCGCCGCGCTCGGTTTGCCTAAGGAAGTGGTTTGGCGCCAACCGTTCCCAGGCCCTGGCCTGGGGGTGCGCGTAATGGGAAATATTACCACTGAAAACCTTGAAATCCTGCGTAACGCGGACCTCGTGCTCCAAGAAGAAATGATGGCGTCCGGTTATTACTGGAAAGTGTGGCAATCCTTCGCCGTGTTTTTGCCGGTCAAGACCGTAGGCGTCTTTGGCGATGAACGCACCTACGACTACGTGATCGCGCTACGCATCGTTGAAAGTGTCGATGCCATGACAGCCGATTGGGCGAAATTGCCCCACGATCTGTTACAGAAAATCTCCAGCCGCATTACCAATGAAGTCCGTGGCGTAAGTCGCGTTGTCTTAGATATTAGTTCTAAGCCCCCAGCGACGATCGAGTGGGAGTGATGGGCCCCTCTAACTGCTTTTTGACCTCTGTGAACCATGCTCACTCTTGCCTCCACCGATAAGAACTTCACCGACGAGCTTGCCGCCTTTTGCCGTGGCTCAAGTGTGCCGCGCGAGATCAGCGATGCCGTCACGGTCATTCTAGCTGATGTCCGCCAACGTGGGGACGAAGCCGTGAGTCACTACGCGGCTAAATTTGATGGCGCCAAGCTCCGCGCCAAAGAATTTCGCCTCAAGCCCGCTGATATCGCTGCCGCCGCCCAGCGCCTGCCTTCAGCCGAGCGGCGCGCGCTCGTTGCTGCGCACGCCGGCATCGTGGATTTCAACCGCCGTGGTCTGGCTAAGAATTGGACCGCTAAAAATCCCCAAGGCGCGCTCGTCGGCGAGAAATTTGATCCTATCCGCCGTGTTGGCCTTTACGTACCGGGTGGCCAAGTCCCATTGGTTTCCACGGTCCTGATGACCGCGACCCTCGCCAAGATCGCAGGCTGTCCGCAGATTGCCGTGTTCACGCCCTCCAATTCCTCCGGTAAGGTGGCCGATGGTTTACTGGCCGCGCTTCACCTTATTGGCATCGACGAAGTGTATCGCATCGGTGGAGTGCAGGCTATCGGGGCGATGGCCTATGGGACTTCGAGCATTCCGGCTGTTGATAAAATCTACGGTCCGGGCAATGCGTACGTCTGTGAAGCCAAGCGCCAAGTATTCGGTCACGTTGGCGTGGATTCACTTCCAGGCCCGAGCGAAGTGATGATCATCGCCGATGACACCGCGCGCGCCGATTTCGCAGCGGCCGATCTTCTCGCTCAAGCCGAACACGGTTCTGGTCGCGAAAAAATCTACCTCGTTGGGACCTCCGCCAAGATTATCGCCGCCATTGCAGCCGAGGTTCAGGCGCAACTACCCACTCTGACGCGCTCCGAGAAAACCGCCCGAGTTCTCGCTGAGGGTTGGCTCGCGATCCAAGTGGACACCCTCGCTCAAGCCGCCGAGATCGCGAACTATGTCGCGCCCGAGCATCTTGAACTGCTCGTTAAAGAGTCCTCTGCTAAGACGCTCACCAAAGCGATCACGACGGCAGGGGCGATTATGTTGGGCAATTTCACGCCGACTGCGCTTGGTGATTTTACGGCGGGTCCCAGTCACGTGCTGCCAACGGGCCGGGCGGGACGTTTTTTCAGTGGTCTACGCGTCGCCGATTTTCAACGCCGCACCAGCCTCATCCGCTACGACCGTGCTAGCGTGAAGCGTGGCGCCCCAGTCGTTGCCGCCTTCGCCACCATGGAGCGACTCGACGCGCACGGCCGCTCCGTGCGGATTCGCACAGAGTAATTCAACAGGGCCAAGTTATCTGAAAAACTCTATGTCGGATCTTTCGTCTCTTGCACTGCCGCATGTGGCTTCGCTGCATGCTTACACTCCCGGCCTACAACCGACTGAGCCAGGTTGGGTGAAGCTTAACACCAATGAGTGTCCGTATCCGCCCAGTCCACGGGTAGCCGAGGCTCTGCGACTTGAGATTGGGGCAGATGGTGCCTCGCTCCGTCTTTACCCCAACCCCAAGAGTGCTCCGCTTCGCTCCGCCATCGCCGCGCATCATGCTCAAGGCCTAAACGCGGGAAACGTCATCCTCGGCAATGGCTCTGACGATATCCTTAACTTGCTCGTGCGCGCGTTCTGCACTCGCGAAGCCGCCGCGGGTTTCACCTTTCCGAGCTACTCGCTTTATCCTGTGCTGGTCGAAATCCAGGACGCGAGTAGCCTTGTGATCGAGTTTGACCGCACCATGCGACTGCCGTTCGAGCGCATTGCCGCGTCTAAGGCCCGTGCGTTTTTCCTGACTTCGCCCAACGCCCCTACAGGTGTTGCCTTTTCCAACTCCGAACTCGCGCGCGTGCTTGAGGTGTTCCCGGGTTTGCTCGTCGTCGACGAAGCGTACGCGCCCTTTGCGCGCGAAGACGCCGTGTCTTTGCTCGCGACGCACCCTCGTTTGGTGGTGGTGCGCACGTTGTCTAAAGCCTATGCGCTTGCTGGCATCCGTGTTGGCTACGCACTCGCGCATCCAGAGATCATTGAGCTGCTCGACCGCGTGCGAGACAGCTACAACGTCAATCGACTCTCCCAAGCCGCCGCGCTCGCGGCCCTCGGACACCCTGAGTATTACGCTGGCATCATTGAGCGGATTAAAACCACGCGCGATCGTTTTGTCGCGGAGTGCCAGGTTCGGCGTGGTTGGTTCACCTACGAATCTTCTTCGAATTTCATCTTCACAGAACCCAAAAACGCCCGCGGTGAATCTGGCCCGGCCATCGCAAAGGCCGCTTATGATTTCCTCTGTGCGCACAAGATTTTGGTTCGGCACTTCCCTAGCCACGCCTTGACCGCGTCTTTCCTGCGAATCAGCGTAGGTACAGATGACGAAATGCTCGTCCTCTCCGAAACCTTGGACTCATGGCTAAAAACTTAAATCGCCTCGCCACCGTCGCGCGTAAAACCGCGGAAACTGATATCGTGCTCACGCTCGGCGTGGATGGTACTGGTGTTTCCACGATCGAGACGGGCGTGCCGTTCTTCGACCACATGCTTACGCTGTTCGCCAAGCACGGACTGTTTGATCTCAACCTCAAAGCGAAGGGCGATGTGGACGTTGATTATCATCACACTGTCGAAGATGTGGGCCTGGTCTTGGGTCAGGCGTTTAAAGAGGCTCTCGGCGATAAGCTCGGGATCCGGCGCTACGGTTTTTTTCTCCTGCCCATGGATGAGTCGCTCGCCCGCGTCGTTGTCGATGTGGGTGGTCGTCCTCACTTAGTTTACGAGGCGAACGCGCCCACGATGTTCGTGCGCGATTTCAACATTGTGCTCGTAAAAGAATTTTGTCGCGCCTTTAGCAACGCTCTCGGCGCCAATCTCCACGTGACTTTGATTTACGGTGAAGAACCGCATCACGTCGCCGAGGCAATTTTTAAAGGTCTTGCGCGGGCGCTGGATATGGCGACCCAGATCGAACCTCGTGCTGCGGACCAACTCCCCAGTACTAAGGGTAAAATCTGAGTCCGGTTTTGGTCCAGCCTTAGGATTTTGGTCATTTTTGCATAGAAAGGGCCTTTTCTTCAATGGTGCCGCTACTGATTCGGGTTTAATCGACGTAGGCCTGCTCGGGGCCGAAGCGTTCGCGCAGGTTGGGTTTTTTTGCGTGGAAATATTTTTTCAGCCTAGCGCCGCCGCAAGCGAACGCTAAGGTTAGGCAGTATGTCCGCTCCTCTCATTGCCGTAATCGACAACGGAATTTGCAACCTCCGCAGTGTTACCAAGGCTCTCGAAGCCGTAGGGGCTGCGCCGCGTGTCGTGCACACCCCCGATGAGCTCGAAGCAAGCCGTGCCGTGGGCTTGGTGTTGCCCGGGGTGGGGGCCTTGCGCGATTGCGTTGCGGCCCTGCGCGCCTCAAAATTAGACGTGACGTTGCGTGAATGGATCGGTGCGGACCGACCCTTTCTCGGTGTGTGCCTGGGGATGCAGGCGCTGTTTGATCATTCGCAGGAGGGCGATGTGAAGGGTTTAGGGATTTTACCGGGCAAAGTCGTGCGTTTCCAGCGCCCGCCGGAGTTTAAGATTCCGCACATGGGTTGGAATACCGTGCGTTTCACCCAGCCAGGCTCGGCGTTGGCCCGGGGGCTGGAGAATGAGGGTGATGCATTTTATTTTGTGCACAGTTTTCACTGTGTCCCTGCGGACCCGACGCTCGTGTTGGGTGAATGTGATTATGGCGGGGCTTTCTGTGCAGCAGTGGGCCGCGGGCGGGTATTTGCTACGCAATTTCACCCTGAAAAGAGCCAGGCCAAGGGCCTCCAGATTTACCGTAATTTCACTACAATGGCGGCGCAGGCCTAGGCAGGGACTTCACTTTTGCTTAAGCGGTAGTGTGTGCCGGCTAATTGTCGGCAGAAGATTTCCAATCGGACCTATCTTTGTTTTGCCAGTGGCCTAGTTTTTAGCTCCGCTCGGAGCATCATGGCCAATTCCGCCTCGCTGAAGATCGACGATAAAGAATACCCCTTGCCGATCATGGTTGGCTCTGAGGGGGAAAAAGCCGTCGATACCCGTGCCCTCCGCGCCGCCTCCGGCTACATTGCCTACGACCAAGGTTACGGCAACACCGGCTCGTGCGAGAGCCAGATTACCTACCTTGATGGCGACAATGGGGTGCTGCGCCACCGTGGCTACCCGATCGAGCAACTCGCTGCGCACAGTGATTACGTTGAGACGGCCTATCTGGTGATTTACGGCGAGCTACCTAATGCCACCCAGCGTAAGGAATTCGGTTTGCGCCTGCGTCAAAATGCCGCCGTCGAGACGCAGATGCAGAAAATCTTTGAAGGATTTCCGAAGGATGCACCGCCGATGGCGATGTTGTCCTCGATCGTGGCCTCCCTCGCGGCGCATTATTCTCATCTAGCCACTAATAATTTCGAAAAAGACCTCGCCCACTTCGACCTGGCGGCCGCGATGGCTATTTCGAAGATCCGCACGATCGGAGCGATGATCTATCGTTACCAGAAGGGTCTGCCCTATATTTTCCCGAAACAGGAACTGCCTTTCTGCGAGAACTTCCTGCACATGATGTTCTCCGAGCCGTATCAAGATTACGTCGCGGTTCCCGAGGTCGCCAAGGCCCTGAATCTGCTGCTACTGCTCCACGCCGATCACGAGCAAAATTGCTCCACGTCCACCACGCGCATGGTTGGCTCCAGTGCCGCCAATCTCTTCACCTCGCTTTCCGCGGGCATCTGCGCGCTTTCCGGCCCATTGCATGGTGGGGCCAACGCCGCAGTCATGCAGATGCTCCAGTCGATCCACGATGAGGGCGACGACGGCACGCGCTTCATCGCCGCGGCCAAATCTGGCAGCAAGACCAACCGCTTGATGGGCTTCGGTCACGCCGTTTACAAAAACTTCGATCCCCGCGCCAAGATCATCGGCAGAGCCTGTGACGAAGTCCTCGCCAAACTCGGCATCAACGACCCGCTTCTGGCCATTGCCAAAAACCTAGAGCAAGCCGCGCTCAAGGACGATTACTTTGTATCGCGCAAACTCTACCCGAACGTCGATTTTTACAGTGGCATCATCATGCGCGCCCTCGGCATTCCGGTGAACATGTTTACCGTGATTTTTGCCATTGGTCGCGCTCCTGGCTGGATTGCCAACTGGCGTGAAGTGGCTGCTAATCCCAAGGGCCGTATCTACCGCCCGCGTCAGATCTACGTCGGCCCCATCAAACGCGAATTTGTACCGATGGCCCAGCGCGGATGATCCTCCGCGACAGCGAGCGACTTCCAGCCCCGCAATTTTTTGCGGGGCTTTTTGTTGCTTACTTAGAAAAAATTTGTAGTCTGACGACCTCGCTTAAATCTTGGGTTTTTGCTGTGCGGTACGGAAGATTTCCTCGGTTGTGAGCCCGGTCAGTTGCGTCAGTCCGCTGATGAGTTTCCAAAACGCTAGCATCATCACAGCCATGCTTGGTAACACGATCACCGGCCAACTCAAAACGTGCATGCGGCCAAGTTCGGCATTAAATTCAGGCGTGCCTGGAGGGCTAATCAAAAGATGGCGAGCGAGCGCATAGTTGAGCCCTGCGCTAAGTAAAAACGAAGCAACCAACCACAGACTCGAGCGCACCATGAGCTGATCAAAATCAGCTTGTCGCCCCTGCGCGGCGAGCGCCGCTTCCACGCGCGGCACATCAACGATTTGCTCGTTAAAAAACATTTCCTTCACTAGGGGTGATTTGGTTTTGAGTGACACGAGTACACTCAGACCGATCAGGCCGGGAACCGCGGCGTCTTTGACCGCAAACCAAAATCCGCTAACTTGCATCAAACCCAGTCCACCCGTTAGCAGTACGCTCGCGATGCCGAGGATGGAAATAAAGTTAGCTTTTCTGCGCCGCACGAAATCGGCGACGCCATAGGCTAGGGGAAACACGAGTGCGACAACTAAGCCCCAAAGCGGTCCCAGTCGGGTTTCGCCGCTTAGTTTCGTCAACACGAGCGTGGGCACGACAATGTTGCAGACGATATTGAGGAGAAGGTTTTCGCGTTTGGGCGCGGTGGAGGCTGATACGGGAGCGGTCATTTCGTTTTGCGTTCTAGAATCACGACGCGCTTAGTCAGGTCAAACCTTCCACTCCTATGTTGCTCCTCGGCGTTAATATCGATCATTGCGCTACCGTCCGCCAAGCCCGTTACCGGCAGGCGCCCAGCACGGTGGGCGGCGCCGTGGAACCGGATCCGGTAGCCCTAGCCGTCTTCGCCGAGCGCGCGGGCGCGGACGGCATCACGATCCATCTCCGCGAAGACCGCCGCCATATCCAAGAGCGCGACGTCTGGCGCACCCGGGAGAGCATTTCCACGCGTCTTAACCTCGAGATGGCATGTACGCCGTGGATGATCGACTTTGCTCTAAAATTAAAACCTGACTCCGTGTGCCTAGTGCCCGAGAGCCGTGAAGAAATCACCACCGAAGGGGGTCTCGACGTCGTGGGTCAGCGCGAGCGTGTTCGCGCCTGTGTCGAGGCGATGAGTGCGGCCGGCATTCTCACAAGTCTCTTTATCGACCCCGATGAGGCCGCCATTGAAGCATCCGCTGCGGTGAAGGCGCCTTGGGTAGAGTTGCACACGGGTGCCTACGCCAACGCCTATTACGGCGCGGACGCGCGCCGCGCGGCGGAATTTCAAAGGCTGCGACTGGGCGCAGTGCGGGCTCACGACCTCGGGCTTACGGTCAATGCCGGCCACGGCATCAACTATGTGAACATTGCTGAAGTCCGGACGTTGCCTCATTTGCATGAACTCAACATCGGCCATAGTTTGATCAGTCGCGCGCTGTTTACCGGCATCGAAGAAGCCGTCCGCGAGATGAAGGCGCGCATGAATCCCTGATTTTTGGCTCATGAACCTCTCCCTTCCGCCCGGTGGCGTCCTTATTGGCTTAGGTTGTGACCTCGTTGAGGTGCAACGTATCCGCGATGTGCTTGAGCGTCACGGCGAGCATTTTCTGGATCGGGTTTTCACCGCTGAGGAGCGGGCCTATTGTATGAGTATGGCGCAGCCGCATAAACACCTCGCGGCTCGTTGGGCTGCGAAAGAGGCAATTTCAAAAACGTTCACTACAGGTATTGGCGCTGAATTGGGCTGGAAATCTATGTCGATCTATCACGGCGAACGGGCCGAGCCGCGCGTGCGCCTTGATGCTAAAGCTGCGGCTCTGCTCGCTCAAGTCGGCGGTACGCATATTCACGTGAGTCTTTCTCACACCGAGACGACCGCCATGGCCGTCGCCGCAATCGTCCGCGCTTAAGTTCACTTTGTGATGTACCAGGAAGAACCCAACGAATTCGAAGCCACGGAAACGCCTCCGCCCGAGCCGAAGCCTAAGCCCTCGCTGACGCCTTCGTGGGTGATGCTGGGTTTTATGATTGGCGCGCTCTTTGTTTGGGCGCTGCCGAAACGCGACTCTACGGCAACGTCCGCGCCACTAGAGCAGGCTCAGGTCGCGGTGCAGACGCCGCCGCGTTTTACGACCATCGAGGCCGTGTTTGCGGAGTGGGGGCATTATGCGGTCTGGCACCAGGATCGCACCGAAATTGCTCTTTGGAACAGTGCGACCAATACCTATTCTGATTGCTACGAAGTGCTGCGCAACGACGAGGTCTTTTTCTTTCGCTCCATTACCCGTCTTAACCGTCCACTGCTCACCCACGGCGAGCAGGCCAACCTGGAAAGTTGCCCGCTTCAATTTACTGAAACTAATGCGCAACGCTCGGCGTGGCTCGGCGAAAAAAATCAGGAAACCTGGCGCTCGATCAGTACTTCCGCTCGGGAAAACATGGGGGTAGCCCCGCCGGTGAAGACCGCACCGCGGCCCTAGCTTCATGAGTCTTTTGAGTCACCCGATACTCAGCTGCGAGCAAGTCCGCGCGTTTGAGACGGCTTATTTCAGTGGTGACGAATCCCGCGAATGGATGGCGATGCAACGGGCTGGCCACGCCGTGGCCTCCGCGGTGCCATGCGATTTTAAGGAGATCGGGCTATTTCCAGTGTCCGCCCGGATTCTTGTACTCGCGGGCAAAGGCCACAACGCGGGTGATGCAATTATCGCAGCGCAAAATTTACTCGAAAAATATCCGCAAGCCACCGCCGAGGTTTTATTTTTTTTCGGTGAACGCTCGCTACGTCCCCTTGCGTTTCGGGCATGGCGGGCGCTGGTGCAATCTGCGCCTGAGCGCGTGCGCGTTATCACGGCGCTCTCGGCGGCCGTTTACACCCTCTGTCTCGATGGTGTTTTTGGTTTTCAGTTTCGAGCGCCGGCGCACGCGGGGGTTGTAAATCTTTTCGCCCAGATCAATGCCCATCCGATTCGATTTCGGGCCGCGGTGGATATGCCGAGCGCGGACTTATTTCAGGCTGATTTTACTTATGCGACGGGAGTGGTGAAAACTGCCGTGCTCGATGCACCTCGCGCGGGACGTGTGCGTTACCTTGATCTCGGATTTTTCGAAGCGTTGAATCTGATGCCCGCGGTGATGAATCGCGTGCTCGTACCGGAGTTGTTAGCGCCGTTAGCGGCGTTGCGTCCGGCGATTTCCGACAAACGCACCTACGGCCACGTTGGCATCATTGGTGGCTCGTACAGTTATCCGGGTGCGGTTTTGATGACAGCCTTGGCGGCATTGCGTAGTGGAGCAGGTCTCGTGACGGCATTTGTGCCGGAGAGGTTTGTGGCGTCGTTTGCGGCCCAGGTACCCGAAGTGATGTGGGTGGGTTGGCCGGTGACGCCTGGGGGTGGACTTGCGCTTGAAGGGCAATATTTACTCAAAGCGCGGGCGGATCGTTTAGATGCGTTGGTGCTTGGGCCGGGCGTGGGGCGCGAGCCGGAGACGCTCGCGCTACTGCGGGACATTGTCGCGACGGCAACGGTGCCACTGGTGATTGACGCGGATGCGTTGCAGCCGGAAATCGTATCTGCTGGTAACGCGCCTCGCGTGCTCACGCCGCACGCGGGTGAATGGGCGCGCATCATGGAGGCAACATTACCGTCGTCGACTGTGGTGCGGAAAGGCCCGTTGACGCGAATCGGAAGTGGGGGCGGTGCGGGGCCGATTTATCATAGTTTTTTTGGCGGGCCTGTGCTCGCGCGAGGAGGGAGTGGAGATGTACTGGCGGGTTTGATGGGGGGTTTACTTGCCCAGACTCCGGGCGAACTTGAGCTCGCGGCAGCGCGTGGCGTGCTGTGGCAGGGACTGGCCGCTGATGCACTGGCGCAATCGCATGGGCAAGTGGCCGTGACGACGACGCAGATGCTTGAATTTTTACCCAAAGTTTTGCGGCAATTATTTGCATGAGCGAAATCACTAAGCGGCAGGCGTTTTTGGTTTTGAATGCGCTGCCCGATATCGGGCCAATCCTGCTCAATCGGCTTCTTGAAGAATTCGGCGGTGATCCGCGTCAGATTTTTTCGGCCGGGCCTCGCCGATTGGAAGCGGTCAAGGGGGTTCGTCCAGTGATCAGTGCTAGGCTTACCGATTGGACGCAGTATTTTGATCTGGGTCGCGAAGAGATGCGGATGACGCAGAGTCAGGCTGATTTTATTATTCGTGATGATGAGGCTTATCCGAAATTACTTAAGGAAATTTCGGATCCGCCGATCGCGCTGTATCGCAAAGGCCGTTACGATTTCTCCCAGCCGTGCATTGCGATCGTAGGTTCAAGGCACACCACGCTTTACGGCATGGCGACGACCAAAAAAATTGCGGCAGAGCTGGCGCGATTGGGCTTTTGTGTGGTGAGCGGTTTAGCGCGCGGCATCGACACGGCGGCGCATGAGGGCGCGCTCTCAGTCGGGGGCAAGACGGTCGCAGTGCTTGGGACTGGTCTAGATATCATTTACCCGCCAGAAAACTTGGGGCTTTATCGCCACATTGAAGAACAGGGCGCGGTGCTTTCAGAATTTCCGCTCGGGCGGCGTGCGAATCGGCATTCATTTGCGATGTGTAACCGTATCCTCGCTGGTATGTGCGAGGCGACGGTGGTGATCGAAAGCGACGTGGATGGGGGTGCGATGATCACGGCACGTTTTGCGGGTGAACAAGGCC